>Ga0315298_1000588_pt1 | contig 70720 bp, 69 predicted proteins | sample WHS_1_MG_FD_203077 | JGI IMG/M metagenome (GOLD analysis project Ga0315298, IMG submission 203077) | Extremophilic microbial mat communities from Washburn Hot Springs, YNP, Wyoming, USA - WHS_1_MG | ecosystem: Environmental > Aquatic > Thermal springs > Hot (42-90C) | place: USA: Wyoming...
ATGTCACCATCTCCGGTTCCATACTCTTTATGGTACCCCATGGGTGACATTTTCACTGAACCGTTACCGGGTGACAGAATCATAGACCATTCACACGGGAACGATGGTCGTATTGACACCCCCGGGGAGACGCAGTATGCTACCGCTGCCTCATTCTCTGAGCAGTATTAGGTTCAGACGATGGCCTGCTGCGTACTTCAGCGTGGTTTGGTGCGGCAAATGGCGGTGTTTCCCATGGCGGACAAGAGAGAGTGCATCTGAGTAGGATATCGAACTTAAGCTAGATCCGCTGAGGCGGGATGGAGGTGCGCGTGAAGCCATTTGAATACCTCGCGCCGGTGTCGGTCGCGGAGGCGGTGGGCCTGCTGGCCGCCAAAGGCGAGCGGGCACGACCGCTGGCCGGAGGAACCGATCTCCTTGTTCAACTCCGTAACGGGCGGCTGGAGCTGGACCGCCTTGTGGACTTGAAGCGAATTCCAGAACTCAATGAACTATCCTTCGATCCCGTCCGCGGTCTCACCATCGGGGCAGCCGTACCCTGCTCGCGCATCTACCGAGATGCTGTGGTAATTGCGCACTACCCGGTGCTAGTGGATGCTACGTCGATCATCGGCGGCCGGGCGATTCAGAGCCGGGCTAGTCTCGGTGGCAACTTGTGCAACGCGGCCCCCTCCGCCGACTCAGTGCCAGCGATGGTCGTTCTTCACGGCATGTGCCGGGTGGTTGGGCCTGAAGGTGAGCGCATGGTGGCCGTGGAGTCGTTTAACCGGGGTCCGGGGCGGAATGTGCTCGAGCCTGGGGAGCTACTCGTTTCGATTCATTTTCCGCCCCCGTCCCAGCGCTCGGGGGCCCAGTACCTGCGGTTCATCCCGCGGTTCGAGATGGACATTGCAGTAGTTGGCTCGGGTGTCTCGGTAGTACTGAGCGAGGACGGGACAAGAATCAAGAGCGCGTGTATCGCTTTGGCCACTGTATCACCCACCGTGCTGCTGGCGGCGAAGGCGGCGGCCGCCTGCGAAGACAAGGAAGTGTCAGAGGAGACGGTGGAAATGGTGGCCCGGCTGGCACAAGAGGAGGCGCGGCCGCGAACGACGATGCGCGGGACGGCAGCGCAGCGGCGACACTTGATAGAGGTGCTAACGAAGCGAGCGATGTGGGGGGCGATCACAAGGGCGCGAGGAGACCAGGAAGATGGTTGATAGGCAGCGGATCAAGGCCAAGGTAAATGGGGAGGAAGTGGAGTTTCTATGCGATCCCCGGCAGAGCCTGCTGGAATGCCTGAGAGATGTTCTGAACCTTACAGGGACGAAGGAAGGATGCAACGACGGCAACTGCGGTGTCTGCGCCGTACTGCTGGACGGGCAGCTGGTGAACTCGTGCTTGGTCCTCGGTTGTGAGGTGAATGGACGGGAGGTGACGACGATCGAGGGCTTGGCCGATTGGCGTGGTCTACATCCGCTGCAACAGGCGTTTCTGGAGCACAATGGATATCAGTGTGGGTACTGCACACCGGGCGTGATCATGGCGGCGAAGGCGTTGCTGGATGAGAAGCCGAATCCGACCGAAGAGGAAATTCGCCACTGGCTGGCGGGGAACCTTTGTCGCTGCACAGGGTACGACAAGCTGGTGCGTGCAGTAATGGATGCGGCAGCACGGGTGCGCGGGGATGTACCGTCCTTTCCCGGAAGGGCTATGCATCCCGACGACTCTGGCACGGGGCGATCAGGGATTATGGGTGGGTATCGAGTGATCGGCACGCGCCCGGTGCGTACCGATGGCGCTGACAAGGTGACTGGCAAGGCGGTGTTCGCCGCCGATGTGAGGCTGCCGGGCATGCTCTACGCTAAGGCAGTGCGCAGCCCTTACGCCCACGCCCGCATCCGGTCGATCGACACGAGTAAGGCCGCGACCCTGCCCGGAGTGAAGGCGGTAATCGCGGCTGAGGACCTCTGGGCGTTGGATGGCATCGCCGACGCGCGAGCGAACTGCCGCAGAAACGTGAGATATGCGCGGGACAAGATCCTCGCCTATGACATCGTTAGGTTCGCCGGCCAGCCGGTCGCGGCGGTAGCGGCAGTAGATCGCTTTGTCGCCGCCGAGGCGGCGGCGCTGGTTGCTGTCGAGTACGATCCGTTGCCTGTGGTGCTAGATGTCCGAGAAGCGATGAAAGAGGATGCGCCACTCCTCCACAACGACCTATTTACGGATTCGCTTGGCAAGCGGGGAGACCGACCCAGCAACATCGCTCGCCATGTCCAGTTCCTGAAGGGTGATCCAGAAAAGGGGTTCGCCAAATCGGACATCGTGATCGAGCGTGAGGTACGCACGGCCACGGTGCACCAGGGCTATCTCGAGCCTCCCGCTGTCGTTGCGGATTGGGGCGAGGACGATACCATCACGGTCTATTGCTCCACGCAGGGCTTGTTCACCAGCCGTGCGGAAATCGCTCGTGTGCTCAACCATCCAGAGTCGCGCGTCCGGCTTGTTCCGATGGAGGTTGGCGGTGGCTTTGGCGGCAAGGGTCAGGTCTATGAAGAGCCGATCGCCGCGTTACTCTCCCGCAAAGCCCGACGCCCGGTGAAGATAGCAATGACGCGGAGCGAGGTACATCAAGTGACGGGCCCCACGCCAGGAACATGCATCAAAGTGAAAATGGGCGTCTCCAAGGACGGCTGGATTCAAGCGGTGAAGGCGGAACTGCTGTATGAGGCCGGAGCCTTCCCCGGCGCCTTCATCGACGCCGGCGCCCGCTGCATGTTCGGTCACTATGACATCCCAAATGGCCAGATCGATGCCTACGATGTAGTGGTAAACAAACCGAAGTCAGCGCCCTACCGTGCCCCTTGCGTCACGCAAGCGGCATTCGCAGCAGAGACGATTATCGACGAGATTTGCGAGAAACTTAAAATGGACCCGCTGGAGTTTCGGCTCAAGAACGCCGCCGTCGAGGGAACGCGGGAGCTTAGCGGCCTAGTGCTCCCGCAGGTCGGCTTTAAGGAGACGATTAAGGCGGCACTAGAACACCCGCACTACCACACCCCTCTCACCGGTCCCCATCGGGCGCGCGGCGTGGCTGCCGGCCTCTGGTTCGCTGCTGGTGGGCCGTCCACCTGCAGTCTGACTCTAAACGGCGATGGCAGCGTGAACCTTGCCACGGGGTCCGTCGACTTGCAGGGTACGCGGACGTCGATCGCCATGCAGGCAGCGGAAGTGCTCGGCATTGCGGTGGAGGACATTCACCCTGCGGTCGTCGATACCTCCTCGACCGGCTTCAATATGCCAACCGTCGGCAGCCGAACTACCTTCGCTACCGGCATCGCAGCCATCGAAGCGGCCAAGAAGCTGCTGACAGAGATGTGCAACCGGGTAGCCCGCCTCTGGGCGGTGGATATAGAAACAGTCCGATTCGAAGCGGGTGTGTTCACCGCCAGTGGTGACCAGAAACTGCAGCTCACGTTCAAGGAAGTCGCGGCGCGGCAGAATGCCACCGGGGGGCCGATCTACGCCGCCGTGGCGGTCTCACCAGCTGGATCGGCTGGCACGATCAGCGTGCATATTGTCGATGTAGAGCTTGACCCGGATACGGGCAAGACCAAAGTGCTCCGCTTTACGAGCATACAAGACGCCGGCACGGCGGTCCACCCGGATTTGGTGGAAGGTCAGATGCAGGGTGGCACAGTCCAGAGCATCGGCTGGGCACTCAATGAGGGTTACCAGTACGATAACGAAGGACGGCTACTGAATGACACGCTCCAGGACTATCGCCTGCCAACCGCGCTGGACGTGCCAATGATCGACACTGCAATCGTTGAAGTCCCCAACCCGCGCCATCCGTTCGGAGTCAAGGGCGTGGGCGAGTCAACCATTACCCCGGGGCCTGCGGCACTGGCGAATGCGCTTTACCGGATAACCGGCGTGCGCATGCGCGAGTTGCCGATGTCGCCGCTGCGCATTCTCAAGGCGACCGGCGTAATCGAATAGCGATGCCGCGGGTCGTCATACCGCCCCTGATGCGCGACCTGACGGCAGGTCAGGCATGCGTTACTGTGGCCGGCAGGACTGTCCGTGAGGTGCTGGACTGTCTGGAAACCGCCTTTCCTGGCACGCGCGAACGACTGCTCGACAAAGAGGGTCTGAGGTCTGATATCTGGGTGGCAGTCGACGGAGAGATTACGCCGTCCGGACTGCTGACAGAAATCGCCGAGAATAGCGAGCTTTCTTTCGTGCCGGCGATCGAAGGGGGCTGAGGCGCCCAAAGGTACGGTATGGAGCTAGCTGGGTTGGGAAGGTGCTTCTCCTGAGCGCAGCCGGCCATCAATTGCAAGTCCCTCCTGAACTGATTTAGTGTGGAACCCCTATAGGCATCATCCTGTCGCCGGTGTCTGTCGGTGATCAGGTTGCTCTAGCCCTTGGGGATCAATTCGACAGATCCGTCCTCTTATCTGTCGCTGATTCAGAGATCGGCTACACCTGGTTGCGGCAGACAAAGGGGAACGGTATAATGAGGCGATGGAAATCCGCCAGCTACATGCATGGGACGTTGCGCCTGATGAAGCAATTGAGATTCAGCAAAGGCTCGCCGGTATGGTGATCAGGCACAACGAGGTGGGAGAGGTTCGCCACATCGCCGGTGTCGACCTATCCACGAGAGCTGGCTTCCCGGCGCGCGCTGCCGTGGTTGTATTGACGTATCCGGAATTGGCGGTTTATGAGAGCGGCGTGGCTGAACTTCAGGTTGCATTCCCGTATGTACCAGGCCTTCTCTCGTTCCGCGAGGCACCAGCGATCCTAGCGGCATTCGAGCGCCTTTCGACGGCCCCAGATCTGGTCATGGTCGACGGTCAGGGCATTGCCCATCCCAGAAGATTTGGCATCGCCTCGCATCTCGGCATCTTGCTCGATCTCCCCACCATTGGTTGTGCCAAGTCGCGCCTGGTAGGAAAGCATGCTGATCCAGGCCCAGAAAAGGGAGACTGGACGGATTTGGTCGATCGCGGCGAGGTTGTTGGTGCGGTCGTGCGTACGAAGCGGCGGTCGAAGCCGCTATACCTGTCCATCGGCCACAAGATAGACCTGGCCACGAGTATCGAGTGGGTGCTCAGGTGTGTCCGTGGTTATCGTCTGCCGGAGCCGACACGCCAGGCACATTTGCTGGCCGGTCATCAGCCGCGTGGTTAGTGATGCTTGATGCGTAACGCATGATGGCTGGCAGGCGAGCAAAGGAGTGAACTATCATGGAAGAACTACGCAACGAATTAGAGGAATTGCGCAGCCGCATCTCAGAGCTAATGGTGCGTCTTTGACATCACCGGCCAAGAAGCAGAGGCGACTAGATTAGAGCAAGAAGCGTCGAAGCCAGACCTCTGGCTTGACCCGGAGAAAGCACAAGCCATCATGCGCCAGCTGACCCACGTTAAGGAGAGAGTGGGAACTTGGCGAGGTCTCGAAAGGCAGGTAACCGAACTGCTCGATCTGTTTGATCTGGCCTCCGCCGAGAGTGATGAAAGCATGCTCCGGGAGATCGAGGCAGATGCCCACTCGCTGGGTGATGAACTGAAACGTTTGGAGTTCCAACTGGTCTTGTCCGGCGAGCACGACCACGACAATGCCATCTTGGCCATTCATGCTGGAGCAGGGGGCACGGAATCGCAGGACTGGGCGGAGATGCTGCTCCGCATGTACTTGCGCTGGACGGAGAAGCGAGGCTTTGATGTCAGAGTGCTCGATAGATCCGAAGGCGAAGAGGCTGGGATCAAGAGTGTCACCTTGGAGGTGCGAGGACCCTACGCTTACGGCTATCTGAAGTCGGAACGAGGAGTACACCGCTTGGTGCGGCTGTCGCCCTTCGATGCCGCGCACCGGCGCCACACCTCCTTTGCCCTGGTGGAAGTCATGCCGGTGGTCGAGGACAACGTCGAAGTCGAGATTAACCCTGACGACCTGCGTATAGACGTCTATCGTTCCAGCGGTGCTGGCGGTCAGAACGTGCAAAAGACAAGCACTGCGGTACGAATCACCCATCTGCCAACTGGCATGGTCGTCACTTGTCAGAACGAGCGCTCGCAGATCCAGAACAAAGAAAACGCCCTGCGAATTCTCCGGGCGCGCCTCATGGAACTGGAACTCGAGCGCAAGGAAGAGGAGCAGGCTCGCCTCAAGGGGGAGCACGTCGCCGCGGGCTGGGGAAACCAGATCCGAAGTTACGTACTTCACCCCTATTCCATGGTCAAGGATCACCGCACTGGCCAAGAGACCAGCGACGCCATCGGTGTCCTGGAGGGTGAGATCGATCCCTTCATCGCGGCCTATCTCACGTCGACAGTAGGACAGGAAAGTGTCTAGTATGCTAGCGCCTGCGAGGCCCCGTCACGCTGGCATTCGCCGCGATGGCGGGGGCCAGGCCCGCCGGAATGGCTAGAATGATGGTGCAACCTCGAATCGAGGTGAAGATGGTGAAATCAGGCCTTCTCTCGCTGATTATCGGTGTCCTGCTGTCTTTCTCCGCCGCACCACCTGTGGCGAACGCCGAAGACATCAAGGTGTCGCTGGATGAAGCACAAAACAAGTTCCCCAACGAAATCCTCTTTCGACTCCGGGCCACTGGCCCCGCCGACATTATCGCTGTAACGCTCCTATACCGGACAAAGGATGGCGACGCCCTCAGCCGGGCACCAGCGGACGTCCAGAAGGGTAAATCCGTCACGGCTGAGTATAGCCTCAACACGAAGAAGACCTACTTGCCTCCCGGCACTGAACTGACTTATTACTGGGAAATCGAGGACACCGCTGGCACCAAGCTGAAGACCGAGTTGCGCCAGTTCACGTACGATGACACCCGGTTCACTTGGCACAAAGTGAGTCGGGATGGTCTCTCCATCTACTACTACAAGGGCACCGAGGCCTTCGCGGATGGTCTTGCGAACGTGGCAACAGATGCCATCCAGCGGCTGTCCAATCAGATCGGGATCTCTTATGACAAGCCGATGAAGATCTGGGTATACGATTCCAAGCAGGACATGTCCGACGCCTTGCCTAAGCGAAGCGATGCCTACGAAGCACAGACCACTACGCTCGGGGTCCGACTCTCGGCAGAGGTGATGCTCCTGCTCGGCAGTCACCCTGACGTGAAAGAGACCCTGGCGCACGAGCTGAGCCACATGGTTGTCCATCAGGCGACGGATAACCCCTATGGAGACATCCCGTCTTGGTTGGATGAGGGACTGGCAATGTATGCTGAGGGAAACCTCTCCGCCTCTCACGCCAACGCTCTGGCCGCGGCCGTCAAGGCAAATAACCTACTAAGCATCCGGCAACTGACCAGTTACAGCGGCGATGCCTCCGCCGTCACCCTCTACTACGCCGAGTCGTACAGCGTGGTGAAATTCTTGATCGACACCTACGGCCGCGACAAGATCCGTGAGCTACTGGGAGTGTTCAAGGAGGGCTCGGCGTATGACGCCGCGCTGAAGAAGGTCTACCAGTTCGACCAGGACGGTCTAGACGCGAAATGGCGGGAGAGCCTCGGCGCGCCACCACGCAGTGCGCAGAGTTCCACTCGTAGCACCGGCACGCCACAGCCGAAACCCACGCTGGCTCCTCTCGGCAGCGAAACGCCGAGTGGCAGACTCCCTACGGTAGGTATCCTCGCCGTTGGGTGTAGTGCAGCGGTAGTCGTCCTCGGCGTTGGTTTTCTTGCAGTCGTCCTGGTGAGAAGACGGTAGATTGTGCTCTTCCCCACCAAGTAGCCATCAGTCTTTCCGCGGAAGACGAATCACGAATCAGGCATCACGAATCACGCCCCTAATAGCTGATGGCTGATAGCTGCTCAGAGTATTAGTCACTCCAGCTTGGGCGCGGGCGGTGCTTCCCACGGGTTGACTTCTCTTCTTTTGCCTGAGGGGATTTCACTTTCGTTGGTGCTGTTATCCCCCCTTTGGGATCCTTCTCCTTCGAGGTCTCCTGCCACACGTAGACGATCCGCTGCACCGCCGTGACATTGGCGAAGAAGGCGAGGACCCAGAGGGCAATCCGCGTCGCGTCTATCGAGAGCGCGAATATGGTCACCTGGCTAATCATCAGGCCCACCGCTAGGATCATTACCCTCTCTGGCCGCGGGAGAAGCCCAACCTCGCACTTCAGGCCTAGACCCTCCGCGCGGGCTCGGACATAACTGACCATGACCGACCCGACGATCACCACATAGATGAGGATAATCTCCTCAAAAGCGTAGCGCCTGGTATAGTAGACGAGTAACCCCAAGAGCAACACTGCTTCGGAGAAGCGGTCGAGGCTCGAATCAAGAAGGGCACCGAACTTGGAGGTCTGTTGGGTAGTCCGAGCGAGTGCGCCATCAAGCGTGTCGAAAAGGCCGGCCGCGAGCACAAGGGCGCCGCCAAGGCGGATGTGGCCCAGGGCGAGCAGGATGCCGACGCCAACATTCAGCAAGAAACCGATGAGAGTCAATAGGTTGGGCGTAAGCGGCGTTCTGGACAGAAATCGCGCCACCGGTTCGACTGCCTTGCGGAACCTTGCTCTCAGTACGTCGGGAAGCATTGCTTCTTCCTCCAACTACTCAAATCATCCCTCCGCGGTCGCCAAACGGGGGGCGATCGCCGACGGCTCTGGCCCCGATTCGCTAAGCAGCCGTTCGTAGTAGGCCAGCACCTTTCTGGAGACCCGCTTCCAACTGTACTCCTGCGCGGTGAGACGGCCCTGCTCGGACATCATCTCTCTTAGGTCTCTGTCGCGCAGCAACTTCAGGATCGCTGCAGACAGCGCGTCGACATCTTTCGGTGGTACCAAGAGCCCCTCGGTACCATGTTCGACCACGCTGGCATAGCCCTCAATGTTCGAGGCGACGATCGGCCTACCGGCGGCCATCGCCTCCAGCAACACGATGCCAAAGCTCTCCTGACCCGTCGCGGGCGAGCAGAACACGTGGGCACTTCGGTAGTAGCGGGGTAACACTGCGTAAGGAACATAGCCGGTGAAGACGACGTCTTCGAGCCTGCTTTTCTCGACAACGCTTTGGTACTCCTCCGACAGCCGTCCTCGCGGCCCCACGACGATCAGCCGGCAATTGGGAAATTGGATCTTCACACGCGCGTAAGCACGCAACAAGTACTTGAATCCCTTGCGCTTCTCCATCCGCCCGACAAATAGGATGTTCAGTCTGCCGTCGTCAAACTCCGGCAATGCCGGCACCTCGGCCGAGAAATGCTCATAATCAATGCCATTGGGAATGATGTTGTAGTATCCAGGAAAGTACTGGCGAACAAACTCCATCGCTGGCTTGGAGACAGCGATCTTGCCGTCTAGTTTCCTAAACCACCGTTTCAGGATGCGCTTACCATAGAAGTACCCCAGATTCCGATCTGCATAGGCATGAAACGTGCCGATGTTGATCGACTTGGAGAAGCGAAGAATGGTGATCGGCAGCACCGGGACCAACGGCTCATGGAGATGCACGATGTCGAATCTTTCTTGATCGAGGATCTGTTTCACCCGGCCTGATAGTCGGGGGGAGACCGCGATCCGCGCAATCGATCCACTGACCGGGATCGAGACGGGGCGTCCTACCACTAGAACATTCTCGGCGGCCATGGCCCGCTTGTCGCTTGATGAAGGTGCGATGATCTTTACGGAATGTCCCATTTGACGGAAGTTCTCTTCCAGATGAGCGATATGGCCGGTCACTCCGCCCGGATAGGGATAGTCGTAGGGGGACACGAGAGCGATTTTCATTCGCCTCCCCCCTTTGGCGAATACCGCAACTTCCGTTGAACTCGTTGCCAAGGCATATAGATGAGGCTCCTGAACTGCTGACGGATAATCTCAGACTTGCTCACGCTTCGAAGACCAATCCTGGTGTCCAGGTGGGCGACAGTGGTTTTCGCCTCCAGGCTGCGTCTTAGATCGGCCGCCGTCTTACCTGGGAACGACGTGTATCCTGTGCCAACCAGCTTAAGGAAATGCGCATCGCTACCGCCTGTTTCGGCCAGGCGATATCGTGTTTGGTTCAGGTAGTTGACCTTCCGCGCAGACACCTTCCCCGCAATAGTAGCATTCGCCGTCTCGATGCCATCGAAAAATACCCCGTCCACTGCACTGTTCATCACTCGTTCGAAGCCTCGCTGGCCTACGCTACGCGTTAGCCAGCTCATGGGATGAGGAACGATGCAGATGCCTCCTTGCTCATGGATAGTAACAATGGTCTTAGCCAATGATTGCAAACTGCGGATGGGGTGTTCGATGAATAGCGCCAAGAGGTGGCCTTCAACGGTGGTGATCTCGGCGCCGACAATCACGTCAAAACGAAAGCGCCGCCTTTCGGCGTACTCGCGAGCCTGATAACCCCCTCTGATATCGTCGTGGTCTGTAATAGCAATGACGTCTAGATCGGTCAGATACTCGACGTGCTCTAGTAAGTCTGGCACGCTAGCCATCCCGTCTCCAACCATCGAGTGGATATGTATATCAGCCCGGCCAAAAGCCTTCTGTTCCTGCAAATGACGTTCCTCATTGCTCCGATGCACGATCTGATGGACGCCAGACCGGCTCAAACACTACCCACTGATCAGGATACGTGCTGATGTGCTCCTCGAGGAGCGTCACCACTTTGGCCATGTTTTCATCGAGGTCTCCCTCGCGGTCTCCGGTATTCTGCAGGTCGAGTACCGGTTGCACGTAGCCCATGATGACACCATCTCCTCTACGGGCGGAGAGAGCAACAATCAAGGCCGCACCAGATTTCTTTACCAACTCCAAGTAGCCCACTGGCAGGGTGGTTTCTTCGCCAAAGAATCGTACGCGCCGTCCATTCTTCTGAACGTCACGATCGGCAGTAATCGCCACCACCCCACCCTGTTTCAAAGCGCGCAGCATACTGCGGAGGGCAGAAGGCCCCAACGGCAAATAGGAAAGCCCCTTGCTGCCACGCAGCTTGCGTATCAAAGACAGCAACTGTGGCGGCTCCACAGGCTCCACGGGCACCGTGAGACCCACACCTCTCGCCGCCAAATATTGCGCCAGGACATCGAAGTTGCCACAATGCGCCGTGACCAGGACGATCCCTTGTCCGCGATCGAGGCATTCCTGGACATGCTGGTAGCCCACGACGTGGATGACGTCGTCAACTCGCGACAGATCGAGCTTTGGCAGCCGGAACAGCTCGAAGTAGTTGGTCGCCGAATTGACGAACATGCGGCGCACCGTCCGTCTGATCTCTTTCTGTGTGGCATTCTTCCCCAACGCGTGTCGAGCGTTAATTACGGCGCCGGCCCTGGATTTGGTTGCCAGAAGATAGATCAGAGTACCGGCTGCCCGGACAAGAAGATATCCAATTCGCTTCGGCAGCAAGGGTGCGAGAACCGCAGCTATCCGATAGGCGTAGTACTTGAGCATCCCTGTATCGATCTTGCGCTACTACTCCCTCTGGCTACACCGTGGGCTGGGTCTCCACTCGTCACCCGCCTCAGAGCTTGTGATTCTATACCTCGTAGCGTTCCACGGCCACCATATGCGGCGGTTGCACCAGCGAGGCACAGCCACACGTGTTGTGGTGCAAGATGGACCGGCCAATTAGATCATAGCCTCTCAGGCGAGTCCAAATGCTGCGGGGTACTGGATTCTAGCTTTCACCGGAACGACAAGCCCAGACCCACCAGATTGACGGAGTTTAGTCCTGCGCCAGAGCCTCTTTGGGCTGCACCTCCTGCCGCTTAGGCTCGAACCGGTCTGGTTTCACCCACATCCGCCGAAACATGTACCACTGATCTGGATATTGTCTGACCCACTTCTCAAGTGAACCGATAATCGTTTGGGTCAAGTCCTGAATATCGCGCTCGCGGTTTCCCGTCGGCTCAAAGTCGATATGGCGATCCACGAGACCCAAGTAGCTATCATCTGGTTGCCGAACCAGCCCGCCGATCAATACGCTGGCGCCAGTCCGGAGGGCAAGCGTGGCCGCACCGGCGGGCACGTACGCCGTGCAATTGAAGAACTGCACCGGTACGCCATTTTCCGGCGAAGGCCGGTCGATGAGCAAAGCAAGGATCTCGTTGCTACGTAATACCCTCAGCACCTTTTTGGCAGCATGCGCCGCCGGAATGATCTTCACACCCTTGGCAATCCGTGAGCCTTGAACTAACTGGTCCAGCCTCTCTGGTTTGAAGGTATCGACAACCACATTCAAAGGGTAGTTGCGTAAGGCGATAGCCGCCCCAGCGACGTCCCAGCTCCCCATGTGCATGCCAATGAAGATGACGCCTTTACCTCTCTCTAGTGCGTGGTCGAGGTCCTCCCAACCGTTGAACCTGATCGCCTTTTCGATATCTTCCTTCTTCATCCGGGGAAAGCGGAGGAAATCCACCATCAGCTTGAAATAGTTGCGCAAAGACTGCCTGGCGGTGTGCCGGACAACCCTTTCATCCGCGTCATTGCCCAGCACCACACGCATATTGGCCAGCATATTCTGCTTTTTCTCGCCCCACACGCCGAAGGTGATGTCAGCGATGAGGCTGGCGATGGCATACCCCCACTTCAAGGGCATCCTCTGCCAAATTAGAGAGCAGAGACGGAAGAGCCAGTAGGCGATCACTTCTCAGATCCAGCGATGAACGCTTCCACCATCGCTCTGGCTTCCTCATCGGTGTATTGGATCGGCGGTGATTTCATGAAATAGGCTGACGGCCCAACCAGATTGCCACTAAGCCCGCGGTCTAGCCCCAGCTTGGCACAACGAATGGCATCGATGACGACGCCTGCTGAGTTTGGGCTGTCCCAGACCTCCAGCTTCACTTCCAGGTTCAGAGGCACATTGCCAAAGGTCGTTCCCTCCATGCGGATGTAGCACCATTTTCGGTCGTCAAGCCACGGCACGTAGTCGCTAGGTCCGACGTGGACATTTCTTGCCCCGAGGTCGTAGTCGAGCTGCGACGTCACGGCGGTCGTCTTCGAGATCTTCTTCGACTCCAACCGCTCCCTCTCCAGCATGTTGAAAAAGTCCGTGTTCCCGCCAAAGTTCAGTTGGTACGTTCTGTCCAGCCTAACGCCTCTCTCTCGAAATAGGCGGGTCAAGACCCGGTGAGTGATGGTGGCGCCCACCTGGGACTTGATATCATCCCCAATGATCGGCAGTCCCCGTTCTTTGAACCGGGACTGCCAGTATTGTTCACGCCCAATGAACTGTGGAATGCAATTGATAAAGGCACACCCTGCGGCCAGGACCTGCTCCACATACCATTTGGTCGCCTCTTCGCTGCCCACCGGCAGGTAGTTGATGACCACATCGGTCTTGGTCTCTTTGAGAACGCCAATGATATCGACCGTGGAGCCCGGCGCCTTTTTGATCATCTGTGAGAGGTATTTGCCCAAACCGTCATGGGTCATGCCCCTCTGGACGATAACGCCGGTAGGCGGAACCTCTGCGAATTTGTAGGTGTTATTGGGGGGCGTATAGATCGCCTCGGCAAGGTCTTTCCCGACTTTGTTCTCGTCGATGTCAAAAGCGGCCACGAAGTTGACATCGCGAATGTGATAGCCGCCGAGGTTCACGTGCATTAGCCCAGGAATGAATTCGTCATCCTTGGCGTCCTTGTAGAAGTGCACGCCCTGAACTAGCGAAGAGGCGCAGTTGCCGACACCCACAATCGCCACGTTGATCTTGCCCAAGTTACGTCGTACTCCTTTCTTCCCTTGGCGAGTGATGCGCGATTCGTATTACCTTGCTCAGATGGCTCGCGCCCGGCCTCCCTACCTTAGCTTGTTTTCTACACAGGATTGTCGACAGGGTGCGCGATCCCGGCATCGGCGCCTGACGCCAATTGCCCAACAATCAGCAACCCTAGCTGGTCTTGGCACCATTGCAGGCGCTGGTAATTTAGAGAGTATAAAGACACCCGGCCTGACCGCCGCTTCGAGACCACCCCGGCGCGACGCAGTGTGCGCAGGTGCCACGAGATCAAGGGCTGACTGGACTTCAACGCCTGCGCCAGTTCTGATACCCCGGCTTCAGAGTATTCGGCAAGCTCGAGCAGAATGCGCAAGCGTGAGACATCAGCGAGAGCTTTGAACGTGGTCTTCAGTTCTCGCAGCGGTCGAGCAGTAGAATCCATCGGAGAAGTCTCTCATAAAGAATCGCTTATATATTAGGCGCAACCTCTTCCTTTGTCAAGGGGGCAGCCGAGCCATTACAGATGTCTTGGACCCCGTTGCTGCCAGCGTTTGCGAGTCGGCACTATCTATGCTATCCTTGGCTCCAGAAAGGGGTTGACAATGCTCTACGATTTTCACACGCATACGTTCCTCAGCGACGGCGTGCTGTCGCCGGCCGAGCAGATCCGCCGCGCCGTAGCCAACGGCTACGCTGGGATCGGGATCACTGACCACGTAGGTGTTGGTACCATGGCCACCGCGCTGGCCCAAGCCAGCGAGGATTGTGCTTTGGCCAAAGCGCATTGGGGAATCGACGCCGTCCCTGGCGTCGAGCTGACCCATGTACCGGCGGCCAGTGTTGCCCAACTTGCTAGGCGGGCAAAGGAGATGGGCGCAAAGCTCGTAGTGGTCCACGGAGAGACCGTCGTCGAGCCGGTGGAACGTGGCACGAACCTAGCTGCGCTGCAGAGCCCAGACGTAGACATCCTTGCTCATCCGGGGCTGATTACCCCAGACGAGCTGCGGCTAGCCGCAACCAACGGCAAGTTTATCGAGATTAGTGCACGTGCCGGGCACAGTCTGACAAACGGCTACATCGTACAGCAGGGGCGCGCCGCAGGGGTAAAGTTCCTGCTGAACTCCGACGCCCACGCTCCGAGGGACCTTCTGACGGCCGGTTTCGCCCGGTTGGTAGCATTGGGTGCTGGGTTGACGGAGGAAGAGATGCACGAAGTGCTGGAGCTCAATCCGAAGCTACTGCTAGGCCGGCTTAGGGACTGATCGTGCCGCCCACGTTGACAAGAAAGGTTCTTACGGCTAAAATCGTGCCAAGCCCACCTCCAGACCATTGGTGTCACCTTAGGAGCAACAGCCATGACGAACCGCAGCAACGAGAAAGGGCCCAATGAACGCCCTAGGCCCAGTATCTCTGCCTTCTATCCGGCCTACAACGACGGGGGCACGATCGCCAGTATGGTGGTTGCGACCGTGGCCACGCTCAGACAGCTCACTGACGAATTCGAGGTGATTGTCGTCAACGATGGCAGCTCGGATCATACGGAACTAGTTCTCGATGAGCTGCAAGCCAAGTACCCCGAGTTGCGCGTAATTCACCATCCTCATAACAAAGGGTATGGTGGGGCGCTGCGGAGCGGGTTCGCCGCAGCCACCAAGGAACTCATCTTCTACACCGACGGCGATGCTCAGTACGACCCTCGTGAACTGGCTTTGCTCCTATCGCGGCTCACCGATGGTGTCGATCTAGTGAACGGCTACAAGATTGAACGGTCAGACCCCCTGCACCGGATCATCATTGGGCGAATATACCAATGGGGCGTCAAACTGCTCTTCGGGCTGCGCCTGAAGGATGTAGATTGCGACTTCCGGCTGATGCGGCGCGCGATCTTCGACAAGGTAACACTGGAGTCAGACAGCGGGGTCATCTGTGTCGAGCTTATGAAGAAGGTCCAAGATGCGGGCTTCGTGCTAGCCGAGGTGCCCGTGCATCATTTCCATCGTGCCTACGGCCGGTCGCAATTCTTCAACTTTCCGCGTATCAGGCGCACACTCTTTAACCTGGCGAGACTATGGTGGGAACTGGTCTATACTAAGCGCAAGGAGCGTGGCAAAGCAGTTGCGGGAGCGCCCAAGGAGGTGCTCGAGTCGTGACCGACTGGCTGGCGCCATACCGAGATAGACTTGAGCCCCAGTATTACCGGAAACGCGTGCTGATCACAGGCGGCCTAGGCTTCATCGGCAGCAATTTGGCACGGGCCCTCTTGAGTCTGGGAGCAGAGGTGCTGCTTGTCGATTCGATGATCCCTGACTACGGAGGCAACTTCCACAATATTCGCGACATTCGCGATCGCGTCCGAGTCAACATCGCCGACATCCGCGATGAAAATGGCATGCGTTACCTGGTGTGCGACCAAGACTACATTTTCAACCTAGCTGGACAAGTTAGCCACATCGACAGCATGCGCGATCCGTACACGGACCTCGAGATCAACTGCCGCAGCCAGCTTTCGATTCTGGAAGCCTGCCGCAAGAACAATCCGACAGTGAAGATCGTCTACGCCGGCACCCGGCAGGTGTACGGGGTGCCGGAGTACCTGCCCGTCGATGAGAAGCACTTGGTTCGCCCGACCGACGTAAACGGGATTAACAAATCGGCCGGAGAACGCTACCATCTAGTCTACCACCAAGTATATGGTATCTGGGCCTGCTCCCTCCGGCTGACCAATACCTATGGACCCGGTCTATTGATGAAGCACAACCGGCAGGGTTTCATCGCTTGGTTCGTTCGCCAGGCTCTGGACGGCGAGGAGATACAACTCTTCGGTGACGGACGCCAACTACGTGACTTCACCTACGTCGACGACGCGGTCCTCGCCTTTCTTCTTGCTGGCGCCAACGACGCCGCCGGTGGGCGCCGCTTCAACCTAGGCGGCGTAAGGCCGATATCGCTCGTGGAGTTCGTGGAGACCTTGCTACAAGTTGTAGGGCAGGGAAGTTACCGACTAGTGCCCTTTCCAGAAGAGAAGAGACGCATCGACATCGGCAACTACTACGCAGACTACCGGAAGATCCAAACGATCCTCGGCTGGAAGCCAACGGTTGACCTGAGAGAAGGCCTGGAACGAACTGTGGCCTACTACCGCAAGCACAGGGATCACTATTGGACAAGATAGAACGTATCCCGTTTGGCGACCTCAGGCGTCACTATCAGTTGTGGCACCGAGAGATCGACGCTGCGATCAAGGTCGTGCTGGAGAGCGGCTGGTTCATCCTTGGCAAGAACTTGGCGGCATTCGAGCAGGAATTCGCGACCTACTGTGGCGCACAATACGCTGTCGGCGTCGGCTCGGGCACCGAGGCTCTCCATCTTGCCCTGCTCGCCTGCGGCGTGGGCCCAGGTGATGAGGTCCTAACCGTCCCCCTCACTGCTGTCCCGACGGCGAATGCCATCTCTTGCGCGGGAGCCAAGCCGACCTTTGCCGACATCGACCCCTCCACCTTCACGATGGACCCCGGCGATATCGAAAGGCGTCTCACGGGCCGCACTAAAGTGATATTGCCGGTGCACCTCTACGGACAAGCGGCAGACATGGAGCCGATCTGTGAAATCGGCCGCCGGCATGGCATTCGCATCGTCGAAGACGCCTGCCAGGCCCACGGCGCGGAATACAAGGGACAGAAAGCCGGAACCATCGGAGATGTTGGCTGCTTCAGCTTCTACCCCAGCAAGAACCTAGGTGCCTTTGGCGACGCTGGCGCGATAGTAACCAACAACTCGGACATTGCAGAGAAGGTCGCACTCCTTCGCAACTATGGCCAGACGAAAAGATACTATCATGAGATCAAGGGCTTGAATAGCCGCCTGGACGAGATGCAGGCCGCCATCCTCCGAGTCAGACTGCCGATGCTGGATGCTTGGAACGAGCGTCGCCGCCAGATCGCGTTGCGGTATTCCTCCTTGCTTGTGGGATCTACGGTACGTCCACCGGTCGAAGCTAGCTATGGCAAACATGTTTATCACCTCTACGTAGTTCGGTCGCCCCGGCGCGACGACCTGCAACGGCACCTGCAATCGCTCGGCGTAGAGACGCTCATCCATTACCCTGTCCCCGTGCACCTACAGACCGCCTACAGCGACCTGGGGTTTCCGGCAGGCTCATTCCCACATGCCGAAGCCGCCGCTTCAGAAATCCTTTCGCTGCCGATCTACCCTGAGCTGACCGACGACGCAGTACAGCGGGTAGTGGAAGCGGTGCTGAGTTTCCGATAGCAGCCAGCCGCTTGCCACCTTTGGAGGAGGTGCGACCAATGCTTAGCGACGTTGTCAAGAACCGCAGATACTTCTTTCTGGCCATGGGCCGAACCTGGGACGAGATTCGCAAGCCATTTGTCGGCGTGGTCAACTCTCAGAACGAGCTAATCCCGGGGCATATCCACCTCGACGAGATCTCGGAGGCGGCCAAGCACGGAATCATCGCCGCCGGCGGGGCCCCCTTTGAGTTCCCGAGCATTGGCATCTGCGACGGCATTGCCATGGGTAACGAGGGAATGTGCTATCCGCTGCCAAGCCGTGAGCTCGTGGCCGATTCTGTGGAGGCCATGATGCTCGGTCATTCGCTAGACGCCATGGTATTGGTCACCAACTGTGACAAGATCACACCGGGAATGATGATGGCGGCCGCCCGCCTAGACGTCCCTGCGATCATCGTCAGCGGTGGCCCGATGCTGGCTGGCCGCCTGCCCGGCGGACGGGAGATCGACGTCTCTGAACTGGGGGCGTTGCCCGGTCTGTACGTGCGGGGCGAGATCACCCGAGAGGAACTGGCCGAGTTCGTGGAGTGCGTGGCACCAGGCTGCGGCTCCTGCGCCGGCTTGTTCACTGCCAACAGCATGAACTGCATGGCCGAGGCGCTAGGGCTCGCACTCCCATGGAACGGCACCATCCCAGCAGTGTACGGACGGCGGCGGGAACTGGCTAGGCTCGCCGGCGCGCGAGTGATGGACCTATGGGAAAAGCAAATCACGCCGCGGCAGATTCTCACCAAAGAAGCCTTCGCGAACGCCATTGCCGTCGACATGGCGATCGGTGGCTCCTCGAATACCTTGCTGCATTTGATGGCTCTCGCCAACGAGGTCGGGGTGCCGCTGGATCTCGACCTGTTTGACCAGATGAGCCGCCGTACGCCCAGGATCTGCGACATGAGCCCTGGCGGCCAGCATCACCTCGATGATCTCTACGAGGCTGGCGGGATCCAGGCGGTGATGAAAGAGCTATCCAAGATGGGGCTGATCCACGGCGATGCGCTGACAGTCACTGGTAGGACGGTGGCGGAAAACATCGCCGAGGCTAGGGTACGGCGGCGGGACGTGATCCATGACATTGAGGAACCATATGACAGCGAGGGAGGGCTGGCCATTCTCTACGGGAACCTAGCACCCGACGGGGCGGTGATTAAGAAATCCGCCGTTCGCCGCGAGATGTGGGTGCACGCCGGGCCGGCACGCGTATTCGATATCGAAGAGGAAGCCGTGGCGGCCATCCACAGTGGCAAGGTCAACAAAGGCGATGTCGTAGTGATCCGCTACGAAGGCCCCAAGGGCGGTCCGGGCATGCGCGAGATGCTTGCCGCCACCAGCGCCATCGTCGGCATGGGATTGGACGGCGATGTAGCGCTGGTTACCGATGGGCGCTTCTCCGGCGCGACTAAAGGCGCGGCGGTTGGGCACATCTCGCCGGAGGCTATGGCCGGCGGACCCATTGCGGTCGTCCAGGAAGGGGATGTCGTTGAGATCGACATCCCGAAGCGCCGTCTCCAGGTGCGGGTGCCAGATGAGGAGTTGAACGACCGCCTATCGCGCTGGTCACCTCCGCCTTTGAAGCGGCCAGTCAGGTCGTACCTCCAGCGCTACTCGGCCATGGTCACCTCGGCCAGCACTGGCGCAATCCTTCGCGTGCCGAGGCCAGGGTAGAATGAGAATGCAGCCGTCGGCTTTGCGCCCGTGTGACACCAAAGGTGCCCACGGTTCACCTGCGGCGAAACGCACCAATGAACGGTGCAACCACAGGTCGAACACCTCTGGCATTTAAGAGGGGGGCGGCAGCCATCGGATGCCACGTGCGATCCTAGATACGCTTGGGCCGACGGACGATAGCGGCGAAAGCGGCTGCGGCAATCCCACTGAAAGCCACCCAGCTGACTACAGTGGTGGTCTGATAGACCAGCCAGTTGATCAGCAAATCCTGGAGCGGTAGCGATGAGGCTGGCTCCAATCCAGACCTAGCTCGCATTACCGTCACGTATTGGTCGTATCCGCCAAAGAAGGCAGAGCTCAGCCCGATGTCAATCGCGCTCGCCAACGCAATCACCAAGCCGCTCCCCAGTCCAGCCAGCGCTCCTACCTTGGCTACCATCCAGATGTCTGACGATTCCTCCAAGCGTGCTGCAAGTATCCCGGGGATCGAGGGCCCGACGACGGTCACAGCGAGCTCGGCGGCCAAATTGATCTGCCATGGCAACTGCCAATTGTACCAAGTAATAACCTTGAACAAGGCCATGATGGCGAGAACGACAACCGCTCCTACCAGACACGCGACAAAGTTGCGGCTATCTATCCATCGGCGCAATCTCTCCAAGTGAATCCTCCAAGACAAGATCGGTACATTCGCGCCCTTCGGTATTATACCCCGCGTGGGATTCGGTGTCATACATCCATCGCAGCCCTGTAGCACTCACCAGGGAACGATCCACGGGCCATGAAGCTGAGCCATTCGCTGCCGATAATCCGTATATAGAAAGGACAGCAGTAGCGTTCCCGGGCAACCATTAGCCCTCAGGAGAGCGGTCGGTATGAAGCAGACTGGTCAACGCCAAATGTTGCCAGCCGGAACGGGGGATCTACGATGGAAGCGGCTGCAAGCGAGGAAAAGTTCACCGTCGTCGATGTCTCTCAATTGCGGGCTGCAGGACTGACCGAACAGCAGATCGCGGCGGTTAGCGAGATAGTGAGACGGTACCAAGAGGGTCATTACGATGAACTGAGCCAGGGGTTCAAACGGCTGATGTTTGTGAAGTGGCTATTCGCGCACGGAAAGCTCAAATCCTGACAACCGAACTGAAGCCCCAGGATTGTTTTTGCCTCCTGTTTCCCCTTTACCAGGGGAACGGACTGCCGTAATGCCGCCCGTTTCCCTGGCCTCTCATCTGCGAGCTTGATCAACAGAAGGCATGGCTATGGCTGGCGAACTAAGTAGGAACAACGCTTATCGCCTTCGGCCATTCTTTCGACATGCACAAGTTCAGTCCCCAGCACCTTGCGGAACACGTGCCGGTCCAGCTCACACACCTCAGGATGCGCTCTGGCAACTCGATAGTAGGGACAGTTGTAGGAACGCAGAAAGAGGCCCTCACCCGTTTGCTCCCATTCCGCCAGCGTACCTTCTGCGGCCAGCAGTTTAGCCAGTTCGGCCAGGCGCGACTGAACGTCAGAGCCAAAGACCTGTGCTGCATAACGGTCAGCCACCTTGTCAGCGACGCTGTGAAAGAGTCGTGCTACTCCTGCCGACCCGTTTTCTAACCTAAGTTGGTCTAGGATACGAGTTGCCAGAGCATCGTAGTTGCGAGGGAATAACTCGTTCGCACTCTCCGTAAGCGAGTACACGTAGAATGGCCGACCTACTTTCCCTCGTACTTCCTCAGCAGTGACTAGGTGATCCCTTTCCAGCACAGAAAGATGGGCTCGTACTGTGATCGGCGCTAACCCTAGCTGCGTCGCGAGCTCTTCTAGCGTGGCTTTGCCCTTCCTCTTCAGAATCTCGACAATTTGCTGGCGGCTTCTTTGCACCGAAACTCCCTCCAACCTGTGTTGCTGGTTTGTCCACCCCAATATACCACAAATTGGCTTTTTCGTCCAGCATATAAGGTATTTATAAAGAAAACGCGTTTTTAGGGTTGACCGAACAGGCAGCGGGCAAGACTATACGAACTATCCAAACTTTACAGCCATCGCGTCGTGTGCTAGAATGCCCTGCGACTGAGTGGCTATGAGTCATCAGCTACCAGCCAGATGACGCACAATGCAGGAAACGTGAAGCGTGATGGCTGATTGCCGGTGGCTAGCCAGGGAGGAGGCGGGTGGTAGTGGAGTCGATGCAACCGACTCGATGGGAGATCCTGCAGATCCTGAAGAAGAGGAGCAGGGCTACCGTAGACGAGCTAGCTTCCGCGCTTGGAATGACCCTCATGGCGATTCGCCTGCACTTGATCGTGTTGGAGCGCGACGGGCTGGTGTCACGCAGTAGTATTCGTGAGCGACCGGGGCGGCCGACGCTCGTCTATACGCTGACCGAAAATGCCGAGGACGTTTTCCCCAAGAGCTACGAATTGCTTGCCACCAGGCTACTTGAGGAGTTCCAGAACCGATGTGGGCATGGCGGCATGGAATCCGCCTACCGTGCCGTCGCCGCCAGCTTTGCCGCCCCTTATCTGGCGGTGGTTCAGGGCAGGAGCACTAGGCAAAGAGTGGAAGCTGCCACGTCCGCTCTAAACGAGCGGCTCTGCTTTGCCGAGTGGGAGAGCCATGACGAGGAGTTCCTTCTGCATATCTACAACTGCCCATTCTATCGGGTCGCAATGAAGCACCGACACGTCTGCCAGTTGGACCAGCACTTCCTCGAAGAGCTTGTTGGGGTTTGCCCGGAACGGCGGGCCTCACTACTTGACAAGCAGGGACGCTGCACTTTCGCTGTGCCCGCGCGCGAGCAAGGAGCGTAAGACCAAGCAATGGCCACGGACAAGATCATTTTGGAGGGTATGACCTTCTACGGTTACCATGGCGTGTCTGCGGCAGAGAAGGAACTGGGACAGCGCTTCGTGGTCGATCTGGAGGCCTGTGCCGACCTATCAGCCGCGGGCCGCACCGATGATCTGGCGTTGACGGTCAACTATGCAGCGTTGTATCAGCAGACGAAAGAGATTGTCGAGGGACCGAGTTGCAACCTACTTGAATGTGTCGCAGAGCGAATTGCTTCTACAGTCTTGGCCGCTCATCCGGTAGAAGAGGTGAGGGTAAAGGTGCGGAAACCGGGAGCGCCGATCAAGGGCAGCGTCCTCATTAGCGCTGCCGTGGAGATCGTTCGGCGCCGTTCCCCTGGGTAGCAAGCAGGACCCCAATTTGTGCAAGGAGACGTTGCCGACAGATGGTCACACCACGCGACCGCGAGGACATACAGCACTTGATGACATGGGAGGACGGGCTTGAGATACTGTGGAGCGTGGTTGAAGACTCTTTCCACACTGCCAGTGGGCAGAAAAGCCGAGACAGCGACCACCTCCGTGAGGCTACCTACGATCTAGATCTCGCTGTTCTTACATTGAATAGGTTGCTATCGGGTATTCGGAATGGCAGTTGCCAAGCCCTTCCCCAAGAGACCCGCTCAAGTGTGCATGAGGCGATCTGGCGGGTGTGGGCGCTCGTCCATGATGCCCGGGAACGAGCAGAGCGGGTGCGACAGGCGATCACCCCCGAGGACGAAGAACCATTAGATTTCCAAGCCGAACAGGAGCAGCGGCGGAGACACGAGCAGTTCTGGATGAATCCCGCTTATCCACCTTCGTCCTGAGGTTGCGCCAGTAGCGGGCATGCTCTATAATGTTATGCATTACCAAGGAGGTAACACAGGACTACATATGCTCAAAATTCGATTGCGCCGGATGGGCGCGAAGAAGCAGCCTAGCTACCGCGTGGTGGTGGCCGATGCCAGGGCGCCTCGGGATGGCGCCTTTGTCGAGACTATTGGCCACTACAACCCCCTCACAGACCCAGCAACGGTACACATCGACGAAGGCAAGGCCCTGCACTGGCTAGGAGTTGGCGCCCAGCCCACCGACACAGTCGCGCATTTGCTTACCAGGACTGGGATCATGGAGAAATATCGGGCGAGCAAGGCCAAACCTGCGGCCACCGACGAGACGCCTGCTGGCGAATAGATCCGGTGAGCCCTCAGCTGCCAGCCACGCGCTGATAGCCGAGGGCTGAACGCTAATGCGGGAGAATTCCGTGAAAGAGCTCATCGAATATGTCGCCAAGTCACTCGTAGACCATCCCGATCAGGTGACCGTCACCGAGTTCCGCCGCGAGCAATTCGTCGTCATCCAGCTACGCGTGGCTCCCGAGGACATGGGGAAAGTGATCGGTAGGCAGGGGCGGATCGCCCAGGCTATGCGATCGTTGCTCAAAGTAGCATCGGCAAGACAGGGGATGCGGGCGACGCTGGAAATCGCCTAGTGGTGAACAACAGTAGCCAAGGGGCCAGCGAGTCCTTTACGCCTAGATTCTTGACCATTGGCCGGGTAGTTGCTCCCTGGGGAATCAAGGGCGCAGTGAAAGTCGAAGTGACAACCGATTTCCCGGAGCGCTTCGCCACTGGGAAGACTGTCTACTTGAATGAGCAACCCCGACAGATCGAGTGGAGCCAGCGATCCCGGCAGATGCTTATCGTCAAACTGGCTGGGATTGACACCCGCGAGCAGGCCGAAAAGCTTCGGCAAGCCGAGCTCGAGATTCCAGCCGCCGAGGCCATGCCCTTACCTGCCGGCGAGTACTACCAGTACCAGATCCTCGGCCTGGAGGTCTGGACCAGAACTGGTCGCCACCTCGGCCGAGTAGTGGACATCCTGGCGACGGGTAGCAATGATGTCTATGTCGTCGACACTACGCAAGGCGAGGTGCTGATCCCCGCCATTCAGGATGTGGTGCTCGACATTGACCTTGATCAGAGGCGCATGACGATCGAGCCCATCGAAGGCCTCCTCGAAAGCTAGCCCTCCCCTGTAGTTCCACTAGTATGGTTCTCCGGTAGTATGGTTCTCCGGGCTGGGGGCGACTGTCATTTTGAACGCAGTAAAGAATCCCCTTTGGGAAGCCCAGGAAATGTTCGCTATCGCTCTCCATGACAAGAACGTGAACAGTGACCCGTTATTTCGGTGCCGGCTCGATGCTCGGCGGCAAGATAAGCTTGAATGTGGTGCTCGACTCCACGCCGCTGCTTTCTCCGACGAAGGTAAAGGTTACGTCTCTGGTCACATCTGGCGGTACTTGTGCCGGCCCGGCACCGCGGAACCGACCCAGCGTGTCGGTCTGCGCAACAGCGACCAAAGTTCCACCCCGACCTCCTAAGTAGATATCGACCTTCTCCTCGGCGGCAAACCCCAGACCGTCGAAGAACACCGTCGAGCCGGGTGGTCCAGAAAAGGTGCTCAAGCCACCGAACGGGTAAGGTGCCACCACGGTGAATTCCCGGCTGACTTTCGCGTTGCTAGCATTCCCGACCAGCACAATGTTCGTCGTTCCCGCTTTGGCGTTCTGCGGAATGACGATGGTACCGGCTCGCTCGAATCCCCCGCCGTCGTTGGCCGTGATCGTGAGCGTTGCGTCCTTGGCATCGCCTACGTAGACCGAGATCTTCTCCCCGGGCGCAAAGCCTTGTCCATAGAGTACCACTTTGGTGCCAGGCAACCCTGCGTACGGATCAAGGTCGAACTGCGGCGTGAAAGGCGTCACGGTGATGACTTGGGTAAGTTCCAGCCCGCTCTGCTCTCCCTGTAGCACCAGGGTGTGTTCACCAGCAGCGACTAGCGGCATAGTGACCTCGGTCCAGACCGTATTACCTGCCAAATCCGTGTCGGCCGTTCCCAGGGATGCTGCCGGTAGATCCTGAAGGTAGATTTCGATCTTCTCCCCAGGCGCAAAGCCGCCGGCAATGAAACCAAGCTTGTCCAAGTGCTTCACCGCGTAGCTGCCGATCTGCACCCAGAGCTTTTCGGCCCTCACATACAGCGGCGTCTCGGCCCGGCGCTCGCTACTCGATCCAGTGGCTGACAGCACATGAGGCCCAGAGGTGAGCCATTCCGGTAAAGTAATCTTCATTTCATCAAGCGCGCCTTCCTGATTAGCCTTGCCGCTGCCGATCTCCTTAGTCTCTCCCGTCGCACCTTCCGTTGCTGCGATCACCACTTCTTCTCCCGGCGCAAAGCCAGTGGCGGCCATGGTCAACTGGGCACTTTGGGTGATCGTGGCCGAAGGCAACACTAGGGTGGGGCCAGAGGCTGGAGAAGGCGTCGCGTTCTGGCCTGGCGCACTGGTCCCTCTGACCGGATCCGCCGCGGGCACTGGCTTGTTCCCGCCTCCAATCGAGCTTGGTGGGGCTGTAGACCCGTTCGAGGAGCGGCTGCCAAATAAGCCCTCGCCGGAGAGCAGCAGACCCCCGGCCAAGAGAATCAGGAGCACTCCTGAAAGGAGAATCGCTTTTCTTTTCATCGTCGGTTCCAAACCAAAGGATTACAGATCAGTCTTACGCTTATGCCGTCTCTCGACTGCCAATCTGCTCAACCCGCAATTAGCATGCCAGGCGGCTATGGGCACGCCATTTGCAGGGGTCTTGGAGTAGAAGGAGGAGATCCAATGAAACTCAACCTCATCCAACGGCCCTTGATTGGGGGGATATCGATCTTGGTGGTGGCAGCACTCGGGCTGTTGGTCGCCTGCGACGACACCGCCAAACCACCCATACCCACATCCACCACTCCTGGCTTCGGAGCGGTTTCCAGTCAGGTGAATGAAAGCGACGAGGCGAACCTTCCGCGTCAGGCATCAACTACTCCTATCTCCGAGCCAACAACGGTCGTCGCGCCAGGGGGAAACACCAGTGGATCGTCGCGGGAGCCTTCACTGTTGCTCAGCGCCAGTTCTGTGACTAGGAATACGCCGGTCACGGCTTCGGCCACGGGGTTCGCCACCGGTGAAACGGTAACCATCTCTGCCGCCAGCAGCCGGAATGATAGTCAGTCGATCACTCTCGGCTCTGGCCAGGCCGACAAAGAAGGGAAACTCGGCAAGGTCACATTCACGCTACCGGCCGATGCTCCCCTTGGCTTCTACACAATTACGGCTGTTGGTAACCAAAGTAGACATAGCGCGACGACGAGCTTGGCTCTGGTAGGCCAGTACCCCTGGCTCGAGCTGGGTACGTATACTGGTAAGCCTGGTTCCGCCCTCTCGTTGAAAGCCGGCGGGTTCTTGCCTGGTGAATCGGTGCAGATCTTCCTTGATCGCCAACCCAAGGTCACGTTGGGAGCAACTCGCGCCGACCAGCAGGGGTCCATTCAGGTATCGGATCTGAAGATTCCGTTCGTAGCGGAAGGCGACGTGTCTCTCGTCATTTTGGGTGAGCAAAGCCAGACAGAAGCCAGCCGCATGCTGAGTGTTGTGGGGTTCCATCCCTGGGGCTTGCTTAGCGTCTACGCCCTTAGACCGTCCGACGCGATCGATCTGTCCGGCTTCGATTTCGTCCCGAATGAGCCGGTGACCGTGACCTTAGACGGTACCTCGATGCAGTTGTCTACCAACCCTAAGGCCGATGCCTTCGGGATCGTGCGACTCCAGCGCCTGTTCACGGCGAAGCCCGCCGACGTAGGCAAGCATGAGATAACGCTTTCCAGCGCAGATGGCCAGCGTGTGATCAACCTCAGCTTCGAGGTCCTGCCGTACGTCCCTCGCATGGAACTGACGACCTACGCCGGCCGGCCCGGCACAAGAGTGGGCTTTTCTGGGCAAGGATTCGCTCCTGGAGAGGTGATCCACGCCTACCTAGGCGAAGGCATCTCGCGTCAAGAGGTTTCGTCATTCAGCGCCAGTAGTAACGGCGATTTCCACGATGCGGGCTTCTTCGAGATCTCTTTCGGTAGTTCGGAAGGACCAATGCCAGTCACACTAGAGGGTGAGCAGAGTCACATTCCCGTCAGTCAGAAGTTCAGCGTATTATCACTCCAACCATGGGCGGGCCTCAACGCCTACTCGGGAGCGTCCGGGACACTAGTCCAGTTCGCGGGTAAGGGCTTTGCCGCAGGGGAAACGGTGACGATTTCTATTGCCGGGACCACCCCCGTCAAGGTAGCGTCGGCAACCACCGACACCGATGGAAGCTTCCAGGGCATTGGGCCTGTCGCCATTCCCAGCGACGCTGGCAGCACCCTAACCTACGTGTTCCACGGTGAGAAGAGCGGCGCCGAAGCCACAGCTGTGTTCACGCTGGCAAGTAGCAAGTAGTACTCTTTCCTGCCAAAGAATCTGCGATCAAGATGACCAGACCGAGCCATCCGCCTAAGGCAAAGGACTCGGTCTGGACGATCACGAGAGCAGTGCCGCGAAAGAGTACTACGACCCGAGCGCCGCTCGCAGTTGATTCCGGGCGACCTCGAACTTAGCCTGGTCGCCCCCGAAGGCCTCTCTGAGGGCTTGGAGAGCGTTCCGCAGTTGCTGCGCCTGCGGCGATTGGTCGGAACGGATCGACTCCTGGGCCTTCGCAGCGTCTTGCTCGATTTCCTTCTGCAGTCTTAAGGCTTCATCCTGGCTCCCACGCTGCTGAGCAGCGGTGAAACGGGAGAGCTTATCGTCGAGAGACCTCACTATTGGCTGGATATCTATGGAAGACGAAGACCCCTTGACGGCGCTCGCGCTTGGCGTGGGAGTAGTCGATCGCCTCAGCTTCGCCAGGGCACTATCGAGCTTCGGCGTGTCACCGGCCAGGGCGTTCCGGATATCCTCGGCAGCCGACCGCAACTGATCGGCTTCGGCAGTGTGCATATTTCGCACGGCGTCGTCAACCTTGGCCACCTGGTCAAGCAGCTCCTTCTGCAAGCGCAGCGAATCACCGACACTGCCCTGCTGAACTGCGCGTTGGAAGGAATCGGCCTTGCTAGCCAAGTCTGCAGACATCCGCTGTAGGTCACCTGTCGTCGGACGCGGAGTAGTCGTTTGGGAACTCACGGGCCCAAGCCCCAGCACTTCGCGAAGCTTGTTCTGAGCATCCTGCAGCTTGCTCCGATCACCGGCGATGCCATCGCGAATCGCTCGCGCGGCGGCGCGAACTTCCTCGCCTGTTCTCGAGTTGTCCACTTTCAATGCCGCGTCCGCCTTGTCAAGATTGTCGAGGAGGTCCTTTTGGGCCCGGAGCATCCCCTGAAGGTCGTTGGCGTCGATCGCATCGAGGTATGTGCCCACCTCGTCTTCTAGTGTGCGGGCCGCGCTCAACGTTTCGCGGTTAGGCGCGGAGGTTGGCGTTACCTTTGGTGCGGTCGCCGTCGGCGTGCTCGCGGAGACGGTTGGTGAGGACGTAGTCGTCGGCGATGGCGTGGCTATTGCCGACGGGCTGGAAATCGTCGAGGGGGTGAGCGCGACGACCTGCCTCTCGGTTAACGGAGTGGTCGCCAGTGTCGCACTTGCCGTCGCCGTACCGGTAATTACGCCAGGGCCTCCGATCCCCGGTGTAGTAGTGGCGTAGTTCCGAGCGGGGCCCGCGCTGGGCGTCGGTGAGTGGGGACCTGTGACGGCGGTAGTCTGAATGGATACTGGCGTAGGCTCGGCCGGCGGCTGAGAGCATGCCAGAAGACCGTAGGACAAGCCGAGCAGCAAGATGGTCGGCAAGCCAAAACCGATATAGCGTTTTTTCATCAATACCTCCCTAGTCGTAGAGCCAGTCGCCCGGGGTATGAGCAGCGAGACCAAGTTGCGTGTCGGTACAGGCCATCGTCGGGGCGGGAGCTCCTCGCCTCTATCGGCCCAAATACACCTGCTTCTGTTCCTCACGGCAGCGGTCTACGGCATCTGCTACCTTCATTGATGATCCAGAAAGCCGAAACCAATGAGCGGTAGCTTCATGCGATAGCGATCAGCAAAACCTATGCCCTGGCAGAAGCGCCTGACTTGGGCTAACCCGATCCCCACTCTGGCTTAGCCGGCGAATGGGCGGGTGCCCGGCTGAAGCCTCTCTCTTCTGGGCGCGGTCCTATGCTCCAACCCCACAGCGGTTCGTCACGGGTGCTAGAGGCACGAATATTGCGCCACTTATCTGATACCCATAGCGGCTGGCCACCGTCTTCGACGGCAGCACAACCCGCCTTTGGAAACGGAGCTGGCTTCAAGACATGAAGGATGGAAACAAAGCGCGAGAGAAAGAGGGCATCTTGGCCACCAAGGTATTTGCCTTGGCCGTGGTATTCTTTCTGCTGATTAGCTTCTTCCCCACCGTCGCCTCGGCCCAGACGCGAGAGGTGAACCTCAACTGGGTCGCTCAGGCCATCAAGGCCGGCGAGGTGAAGGCGATCACAGTGCAGGGAAATGACTTGCTGATCAGTCTTTCCGATGGCACGACCGCGACCTCTCGGAAAGAGTCTGGGGTGTCACTCCTCCAGACCCTCAGAGATCTGGGCGTAGGGGAGCAGGAACTCGCGAACGTGAATATTAGCGTTCAGCAGAGCACAGATTGGAGCGGAGTGATCGGCACGTTGCTGTGGGTGGTGCCTGTGCTGATCCTTGTGATTCTCTTCTTCTCTCTGATGCGCCAGCCCGGAACCGGAGGGCAGGCCTTCACTTTCGGACGGAGCAGAGCACGTGAAATCACTGGCAACCGGCCGCAGGTGACCTTTAGCGACGTGGCCGGGGTCGACGAAGCCAAGCAGGAACTGGAGGAAGTGGTAGGCTTCCTTAAGCAGCCAGAACGCTTCCGAGCGCTTGGGGCGCGCATTCCCAAGGGGTTGCTGCTGATCGGGCCGCCGGGCACCGGCAAGACTCTCTTGGCGCGCGCCGTGGCAGGAGAAGCCAGGGTGCCGTTTTTTAGCATTAGCGGCTCAGAATTCGTTGAGCTATTCGTCGGCGTCGGTGCGGCAAGGGTGCGTGACCTTTTCGACCAGGCGAAGCGCAACTCTCCCTGCATCGTCTTCATCGATGAGATCGACGCCGTGGGGCGCCAGCGGGGCACCGGACTAGGCGGTGGTCATGATGAGCGGGAACAGACTCTTAACCAAGTACTGGTGGAAATGGACGGGTTTGACCAGAACACCAACATTGTGGTAATCGCAGCCACGAACCGGCCGGATATTCTGGACCCGGCTTTGACCCGCCCTGGTCGCTTCGACAGGCGAGTGGCTCTGGACATTCCCGATCTGCGAGGCCGCCTTGCCATTCTCACCGTCCACAGCAAGGGCAAACCGCTTGCCAGCGATATCGATCTCGAGCGGCTGGCCAGGCAGACCCCCGGCTTCTCCGGGGCTGATCTGGAGAACACTATGAATGAGGCCGCGCTTCTCGCTGCCCGTCGTGGCAAAACTAAGATCGGCATGGCTGAACTGGAGGAGGCCGTCGACCGCGTGGTCTTGGGTCCCGAGCGACGGAGTCGCCTCTTGACTCCTTGGGAGAAGAAGGCGACCGCCTTTCACGAGGCCGGGCATGCCGTCGTGGCCCATGCGTTGCCCGACCTAGACCCGTTGCACAAGGTATCGGTCGTGGCTCGAGGAGTGTCTGGGGGACACACTCGTTTGCTCCCGATGGAGGACCGGAGGCTCTGGAGAAGGTCTCAACTTGCTGCCATCCTAACTTTCGCCATGGGGGGGTTGGCTGCCGAGGAGCTAATGCTCGGAGAAACCACTACCGGCCCGGAAAGCGACCTTGAGCAGGCCACTCGGATGGCCCGCAAGATGGTTGCCGAGTATGGCATGAGCGAGAGGCTCGGTCCAGTGGTTTTCGGCCACCGCGAGGAGTTCACTTTCCTCGGACGGGAGGTCGCTGAAGGGCGGAACTACAGCGACGAGACCGCGGCAGCGATCGACGAAGAGACCAGGCGGCTAATCGGCGAGGCCCGAAATCAGGCCAGGGAGATCGTCGCCCGATTTCGGGAGGAATTGGAGCGCCTGGCTGAGGCGTTGATCGAGAAGGAGACGCTGCAGGGTGAAGAGCTGGAGTCTCTACTTGCTGGAGTCCGTCTCGAATCTGAGCAGCCTAGGACAGAACAAGGCAAAGGGCACGAGTTGCCGAGAGATGTCGGCGAGCACCGGCCGGCGGCGTAGAAATAGCAACAAGCTGTCTGCTGTTGGCTTACAGATGAAGGCTCGCCTATGCGAGGTGGATTTGCTCTGGCTGGGCCACGAAACGCTTGCCGCAGACAGGGCACCGGAATACCACCTCGGCAATCACACCACCAAGCCTGGTCGTGCGGTACACCGGTGCCCGACTCCCGTCGCCCGGGCACGTTGCGTACATGCTGCGATGGTAGCCGGTGGTGGTATCCAACACGCTCAACCTCCCTTCCTGCAACGCACGGCGGACAGACTGAAGATCCTCCTGGGTACTCATCAGGGACCTCCTCACAGGACTCTTGACTCGCTCCTGGACGAAGCAACACGCAATCGACGATCGCCTGCCTGATAGTAGCGAGGCCCCCTCGCTGCCGGACGAGGAGACCTCACCTCTGCCATCGTGATTGGCACCGCTCTCCTTAGACGACCACGCAGGTCATGCTCTCTGACAGGCCGGGGCAGCCACGGATGCGCTTGGCCAGCTCCCCGAGCGATGCTAGGTCTGGTGTCTCGCATCTCACGATGGCGTCAAAAGGACCCAACACCATCTCTAAGCTCTTAATCTCTGGATACTGCAAGGCATGCTGCGCCTTGGCAGTGTCCACGTCGGGAGCGAACTTCACCAGTACGTACGCTGTGACCATGGGACTCTCCTCTTAAGCCGGTACTTGGCGACAAGGCCGCATGCAAGTATCATGCCACCGATACGCCAAGCCCTTGCGTGAGCACAGCCCACAGCCTTCCTGCGAAATGCCTAGGTGCAACCGGCCATGGTTTGGAGACCGCACATCGTCCTGGCGTGGGGAGACCCCGTCCTGCCATCTGCGTCCCACCGCCAAGTTATTTTGTGCAAGCTGCACAAACCGGTCTGGCATCTTTTCGTCCACAATGGCTCTGGCTTCCCTATTTCCCAAATGTTATCCTGCACTTGATTGAGGACACAAAGGCAGATGTAAAGGAGTGTGTGAAAAGATGGTCACCGCCATTCCAAAAGCGATTGAAGCAGCGCGGGCGGACATCAAGACCGCGGCGAGAGAAGTCGTCGAGAAAATACGCGCCAATGACCTTAAGATCGTCGATTTCAAGTTCGTCGACTTGCCCGGCCTGTGGCAGCATTTCTCCATCCCGGCTGGGGAATTGGAGGAGGACTTGTTCGTCGAGGGTCTCGGGTTCGACGGGTCCAGTATCCGCGGATTTCAGAAGATCCACGAGAGCGACATGCTGCTCGTGCCCGACCCACACACGGCCATCATAGACCCTGTCTGCAAGGTGCCAACCCTAAGTATGGTTTGTAACGTCTTCGATCCGGTCACTGTGGAGCCGTATACTAGGGACCCGCGTTATATCGCACAGAAGGCCGAAGCCTACCTTCCGGCGACAGGGATTGCCGATATAAGCTACTGGGGTCCAGAAGCCGAGTTCTTCATCTTCAACGACATCCGCTTCGACCAAACCTCGCACAGCGGATACTACTTCATTGACTCCGAGGAAGGCATCTGGAACACCGGAGCAAGCGGCAACTATGTCGGCAACGGCAATGGCAGCGGGAACGGTAAGGCTAACCTTGGGTACAGGCCACGCTACAAAGAAGGTTACTTCCCTGTGCCCCCGACCGACAGGTTGCAAGACCTACGTTCGGAAATCGTCCTGAAGCTGATCGAAGCGGGCATCGACGTCGAAGTACACCACCACGAGGTGGGAACCGCCGGTCAGACAGAGATCGACATGCGTTTCGGTCCCCTAACCAAGATGGCCGACCAGGTTATGCTCTACAAGTACATCATCAAGAACACTTGTGTGCAGAAGGGATATACGGCAACCTTCATGCCGAAGCCGCTGTTCCAAGACAACGGCTCTGGCATGCATACGCACCAGAGCCTCTGGAAAGATGGAACGAACCTCTTCTTCGACGAGGCCGGCTACGGGCTGATCAGCGAAATGGCGCGATGGTACATCGGTGGGCTGCTGGCACACGCCCCGGCCCTCTTGGCTTTTGCGGCGCCGACCACCAACTCTTATCGCCGGTTGGTGCCGGGCTACGAGGCCCCCATCAACTTGGTCTACTCGCAACGCAACCGCAGCGCCTGCGTTCGCATCCCGGTTTACTCGACGAGTCCCAAGAGCAAGCGCATAGAATTCCGTCCACCGGACCCATCGTGCAATCCATATCTGACCTTCGCGGCGCTACTGATGGCCGGGTTGGATGGCGTGCGCCGCCGGATCGAGCCACCAGCGCCTGTCGACGACGACCTGTACGAGCTTTCGCCGGCGGAGAAGGCCCATATCAAGTCGACTCCTGGTTCCCTCGGCGAGGTCTTGGATGCTCTGGAGCAAGACCACGACTTCCTTCTCGAAGGAAACGTGTTCACGCCGGACGTCATTGAGACTTGGATATCTTACAAGCGCGAAAGGGAACTGGAGCAGGTGGCCCTCCGCCCGCACCCCTACGAGTTCTTCCTCTACTACGATATCTAGACACGCTACGGCAGTCATCAACGGCGACGACGGCAGGAAGGGAAAGCATCATCGCCCTCCCTTCCTGCTGTTGCGATATCCGGGTCCACGGCCACCCACCGCAGACGAGTGTCATCTCCTGGCGCCCCGGCCCTCTCCAGCAGGGAGTCCTGTCAGCGTGCCTGCCATGGAAGCGGAGAGGTTGAACTCGACGATCTGCAAGAGCGCCAGAGCTAGGATCCGGTCTTGCGCTGCCTCGCGCAGGGCTTTCTAACTGGGTTATCGGCGACACAGTCGTGCCTTTCTCCCGCAGGAATCGGCCATGATCCTTGCCGCCCGGGTTGGTAATGGTCGCCACGACTCCAGCCCTCTGGACTCCTGACATCAACCAGATGCTCACGGCCAAGCCGGCATTGTTGTTTCAACAAACCCAGTGAAGCGCATTCCAGCTTTCCGGCCGGATGGAGCAACGCCATGCTGGACCGGAGAAGTTGCGCTTCGACGCGAGGTTGCGGTATAGTGTCCGCGAGCGCTACTTAGGCTCCTAATCAATGTGCGAGGCAGCGAGTTGCGGCCACGGAAAGCGAATCTCATTTTCAAGAACGCCAACGTGATCACCATGGACCCGCGGTGTCCCCGTGCCCACGGTGTGATGATCGGGGGGGACCGGGTTCTGGCCTTAGTTCTGGATGATCGCGTCGACGACCAGGTAGACCCGGACACGACGTTGATCGACTGCGGCGGCCGAACGATCGTCCCCGGCTTCAACGATGCCCACTGCCACCTGCTCGGCTTCATGGATAGCCTGATCGCCGTCGACTGCCGGCCTGAGATAGTGAGCACTATCGCCGCTCTGCAGAGCGCCATCCGCCAGCGCGCGACATCCACGCCCACCGGCAACTGGATCCGCGCCACGGACTATGACGAGTTCCGCCTCAAAGAGAGGCGCCACCCAACCCGTTGGGACCTCGATGCGGCCACGACGAACCACCCGGTGCGCCTGCAGCACCGCTCCCGACACGTCTGCGTCCTGAACAGTCCAGCTCTTGCACTTGCGAGAATCAACCGAGACACGGCCGATCCTCCCGGCAGTCTCATCGAACGCGACGAGACCGGCGAGCCGACCGGTGTCTTGTACGAAATGAACGCGTACCTCAGCCGGCACGTTGTGCCCCACCTGACCACCACAGAACTAGACGAAGGCTTCCGCGCCGTTACTCGAGCCTATCTTCAGGTTGGCGTGACCTCGGTGCAGGATGCCACGGTGCGCAACGGCCCCGGAGAGTGGGGACTCCTCCGCCATTGGATGGACACTGGCGCGCTCGGGCTAAGGGTAGACATGATGATCGGCACGGACCATTTGCCACTAGCGGTGGAGCGTGGCCTGCGGCCTGGTCATACCGAGGGAAATCTGCGGGTAAGCGCAGTGAAGATGCTCGTCAATGAGACCACCGGCTACCTTTGGCCGGCGCAAGATGATTTGAATGAAATGGTGCTGCAGGCTCACGGCGCGGGTTTTCAGGTCGCCATACACGCCACTACCGAACAGGCCTTGGCCAGCGCTATCACAGCAATCGAGAACGCGCTGGCCGTTTCTCCTAAGGAGGACCATCGCCATCGTATCGAGCACTGTGCGGTGTGTCCGCCTGAACTCCTGCGACGCCTGCAGCAGATGCGAGTGGCGGTCGTTACTCAGCCATCTTTTTTGTACTACAGTGGCGATCGCTATCAGACACAGCACACGCTCCGGGACCTGGAGTGGTTCTACCGCCTTGCTTCCTTCCTACACAGCGGACTGCTAGTAGGCGGCAGCAGCGATTGCCCTATCGTGCCGAACAATCCATTTGTCGGCATCTATGCGGCGATGGCCCGTCGGGCCCGCGCAGACGATACGCTGTTGTGGCCGAAGGAAAGGATCTCCGCAGCAGACGCACTTTGGCTATTCACGATGGGCGGCGCCTACGCTTCGTTTGCAGAGCAAGAGAAGGGCTCCCTCACACCCGGCAAGCTCGCCGACCTGGCCGTGCTCGATGCCGACCCGACTGAGCTTACACTCGAGGCGATACCCAAGATCTCCGTCCTGATGACTGTTCTAGGGGGAAAGGTTGTCTGGACTCACGAGCTCGCAGCGTCGAAGCTTGACATCATTTCTCAGATTGGCTATGATCGGCAATAAGCTGAGCTTGCTTCGGCTGCGGTCCCTCACCAGGTAGCGGGCGCTCATCCCTTCCCTTTCGATCCGGTCCCAAAGGTCGATTCGACCAGTGCCTTCTCCCTGCTCGCTATGGGTAAGAGGCCCATCCCCATCAGCCGCCTTGCTGCGTGCCGGGCAGCCTAAGAGACAGGAGGCGACTTTAGAAGGAGCATCACTATGCCCTATCAGACAATCATCTATGAGAAGACAGACAACATCGCCAGGGTGATCCTCAACCGCGAGGGCGGCATGCACCCGCTCAACAATCAGTTGCGCGAAGATATTATGACGGCCTGCCGGGAGATCGCCGAAGACGATGAAATACGCGCGGTGATTCTGACTGGCGCTGGCGAGAAGGCCTTCTCCGTGGGGGCCGACATTAAGGAGTTCGGTTCCCGGCCCTCGATGGTTGAGTTCCTAGCACAACGCCAGCGGTTCGCCGTACAAAGCGCCGTCGCCCAGTTGCCGCAACCAGTAATCGCGGCGATCAATGGCTACGCTTTGGGGGGCGGCCTAGAGCTGGCGATGGCTTGCGATTTGCGCATTGCCTGCGAGGAGGCCACTTTGGGCCTACCGGAGATCAACCTGGCGATCATCCCAGGCGGCGGTGGAACACAGCGCCTTCCTCGGCTGGTCGGCAAGGGGGTGGCGTTGGAGTTGATCTTAACCGGCCGGCACATATCGGCGCAGGAAGCCCTACGGATCGGCCTCGTGAACAAGGTGGTGCCACGAGCCAGCCTGATGGCCGAAGCCGAGACTGTTGCAAGAGCGCTCGCGGCGAAGGCTCCGATCGCCTTAAGGTACGCCAAGGAAGCAATCCACAAGGGGCTGGACATGACCCTCGAGCAGGGCGTGCGTCTCGAGGCCGACCTTTCGATGATTCTGCAGACGACTGAAGACCGGCGAGAAGGGATACGCGCGTTTCTAGAGAAGCGCCCGCCGCAGTTCAAGGGGCGGTAACTGGAGGAAGGTCTTGAAGCTTAAGCTCGATCTGCACACCCACTGTTACGAGGCAACCAGATATGCCGCCCCGACCGTCGATCTAGTGCGTGAGATCCTCGAAGCCGCCAAGTCTAAGGGCCTGGACGGCATTGGGATCACGGAGCATTGGGACAAGGAGTATGGATTTAGGGTTAAGGAGATCGTCGAGACGTGCTTCGACAATCAACTGCTGATTATACCTGGGCACGAGCTCGACGTCGGCGATCAGCAGATCGTCGAGCTGTTCTTGCCCAATGACTCGGTCTTCCGGTTCCTGGCTCACCCCGGTTATCCAAGTGAACATGCTCACGTCGAGGAGAAGCTGAACCTCCAGGGCATCGAGATTGAGAACTCCATGCACAGCTGGCACATCAACAAGGAGGTAGTGAGGGAACTGGCGGAGAAGCACGACCTGATGCTACTCCGCAACAGCGACGCCCACTATCTCAGCAGGATTGGTCAAGCATACAACGAGATCTCGCTGGAGGACCTATATGCGCGAGCGAAGCCGGCGTGAAGAGCAATCGGCTATCAACCACCAGCCGTCAGCACGTGATATGTCAAGGCGGTCAGGTGCTGCTGAAAACCGATGGCTAATGGCTAACGGCTGGATTACTGCAGAGGTGCCAGATGTCTTTCGAGACTGTGATCTTTGAGAAGAAAGAGAACATAGCATACATCACGCTGAACCGGCCACAAAGGCTGAATATCTACAACATCCAGATGCGAGATGATCTGTGGGAAGTCTTTGGCGCGATCAAGGCCGATGCCGAGGTGCGGGCGGTAGTGTTAACTGGCACTGGCCGCGCTTTCTGCGCAGGTGCCGACCTAACCGAGTTCGGCTCCGCCCCTTCGGTAGTCGTCGCCCGGGACGTCCGCTTCCAGCGCGACCTTTGGGGGCTTCTTGCCAGCATTGAGCAGCCCATTGTCGTTGCGATCAATGGCTTCTGTATGGGTTCGGGCATCGAAATGTCGATGTTCTGTGACATTCGCATCGCCGCGGAAGAAGCACAGTTCGGACTCCCCGAGGTTGCGCTCGGTATGGTGCCAGCAGCTTGTGGCACCCAGACCGTACCGCGCATGATCAAGCCCGGCTGGGCGATGGAGCTGATGCTACTGTGCGACCGGATCAGCGCGCAGGAAGCCTACCGCATTGGCCTGGTGAATCGAGTTGTACCTCTGAACGACTTGATGCCGGCGGCTATCGGGCTGGCTCAAGAGATCGCCGCCAAATCACCCATTGCCGTGAGGGCGGCCAAACGAGCCGTCAATCAGGGGCTTGGCTTGACCCTGGCGCAGGGCCTGGAGTTAGAGATGCGACTGTCCTCCCTGATTCTTGGGTCAGAAGACCGGATCGAGGGAGTGCGCGCGTTCCTTGAGAAAAGGCCACCCAATTTCCAAGGACGCTGATGAGCCAATCCCGGACCGCTTGCCTGGCAGAGCGTGGTAGAGGACGGGATTGCCCCGTCCCCACTCACCAGGGGAAAAGCTCTCGCTGCCACCAGACATTGGAATCGATGCTTGGCCATTGTCCAAGGATCAGCACCATAGCTTTCCAATACAATGCTCGCCATTTCGCCCGGTTAGCCAAGGCTGCAGATGAATAACACCGATTGGAGGCAACACCCATGCGTATCGCGCGGTACCTTTGGAACGGCGATGTTCGGTATGGTGTTCTCGAAGGAGAGGATGTTTATGAGCTGGTCGGCGACATGTTCAACCAGGCAGGGAAAGGTCGCCATGTCTGCGCCCTCGACGAGGTGAGATTGCTGGCGCCAGTAGTACCCAGCAAGGTTGTGGCTATCGGGCTGAACTATAGGGCTCACGCCCAAGAGTCCGGGCAGAATCCACCTGAGGAACCGATTATCTTCCTCAAACCGCCGACAGCGGTGATCGGCCCAGAAGACAACATCGTCTATCCCGAGATGTCCAAGCGGGTGGACCACGAGGCCGAGCTTGCCGTGGTCATTGGCAGGGAAGCCCGAGATGTGTTACCGAACGAAGCCCTGGACTACGTGCTCGGCTACACTTGTGGCAACGACGTCACCGCCAGGGATCTGCAGCGGAAAGATGGGCAATGGACTCGTGGGAAAGGATTCGATACCTTCTGCCCCTTAGGTCCGTGGATTACTACCAATATCGATAGCACCAGTCTACCGATTAGCGCCCGGGTAAACGGTCAAACAAGACAAAGCAGCAATACCAGCCACCTGATCTTCCCTGTACCGCAGCTGATCAGCTTCATTTCTCGGGTCATGACCCTGCTACCGGGAGACGTGATCATGACCGGCACGCCCGACGGGATCGGTCCGATGCAAGTAGGAGACGTGGTTGAGGTCGAAATCGGCGGGATCGGGGTCTTACGTAACCGCTTGGTGGCCCCGCATGACGATTCTTAACCCATAACCGAAGCTAGGCCGGCGCCCGCCTTGATCGTGAACACGTCTATGGTATACTATGCAATGGCGCCGGTCAGCGAGACAACTAAGAAGAGGTGTGGTCTGGGTGTTAAGGGGTAGAGATCTACTTGCGATCGCCGATCTCACGAGAAAAGAGGTCCTGCATCTTCTGGAAACGGCATTGACCTTGAAGCAAGGGAACGGCTCTAGCTCGCTTGCCGGCAAGACGCTAGCACTCGTCTTCCAAAAGCCTTCGCTGCGTACCCGCGTGAGCTTCGATGTAGCGATGCACCGACTGGGCGGCCATGTGATATATCTCTCGCAAGCCGAGGTGGGGCTAGGTCAGCGCGAGCCAGTCGCCGACGTGGCCAGGGTTCTGAGCCGGTACGTGGATGGTATTGTGGCGCGCACGTTCTGCCATAGCGATGTCGTTGAACTAGCGAAGTATGCTTCGGTGCCAGTAATCAACGGGCTGTCCGACGAGGAGCATCCATGCCAAGCGATGGCCGATCTACTGACGATACGGGAAAAGAAGGGCAGGCTAGAAGGAGTCTCCTTAGCATACATCGGCGACAGCAACAACATCGCCAACAGCCTGCTCTTAGCCAGCGCCTTGGTGGGGATGAACTTCACTATTGCTTCACCGCTTGGTTTCCAACCTTCGGAAAGGATCATGGCGCTGGCAGAATCTCACTGCGCCCGGTCGGGAGCGCGAGTGGCCATCACTGACGACCCGCGGGTCGCTGTAACAAACGCCGACGTGATCTACACCGACGTGTGGACAAGCATGGGTCAGGAAGCCGAAGCTGAGGAGCGCAGGCGTGCCTTCGCCGGATTTCAGGTAACATGCGAGCTGGTCAGCCTTGCCAAGCGCGATGTAATCGTCATGCACGACCTTCCGGCCCATAGAGGTGAGGAGATCACCGACGAGGTGCTCGAGTCCGAGCACTCTGTGGTCTTCGATCAGGCGGAGAATCGCATGCATGCCCAAGAAGCCGTTCTGTTCGAGCTTCTCGGTTCGTCAGAGTCTACTTGCTAACGGGCAATACGTAGGGCGTGAACTTGTTGGTCAAGGCCTCAGCGATCAGCGATCAGCTGCCGAGCCCCGCTGGGCATCATTGCGGATGAAAGAGTGCCTGCGCCATTATCAGAGAAGTGGCACAGAGACGGCCGTGGACTACGAGGGCCGCGGCGAGCTTTGGTCTCCGGCCCGCGCTGGAATGACGAGGCCTGTTGGCCGGTGGCCGTGCACCTGGGATATGGCCCAGAGTCCCATTGCCGGACAGGCACATAGTGGGGGTAGATATGGCCGGTGACAAGAGTGTCGTTGAGACGGCGATAACGAAAGGTGATTCGCTGGCTTGGGCAGGTAAATGGCAGGAATCCGTCGTGGAGTTCGCCCGTGCCGCCAAGGAGACGCCCGATAGCCCCTTGACCCGCCATAGCCTCGCCATGGCTTATTCTCGCTGTGGCCGCTACGCCGAGGCGCTGGCCGAGTATGAGGCCACGCTGGCGTTACTTCCCGACGACCTGATTGTGCAGAGCAAGGTAGCCGATATGCTTGGCAAGCTGGGGAGGGTAGACGAATTTGCCGAGCGGCATATTCACATCGCCGAGGCTTGGAGCAAGCGGCGCAACTACGATCGCGCCATCGCCGCCTATCGCCAGGTTCTGACACTGGTCCCGGGCCATCTTGATGCTCGTCTGAAGCTGGCCGAAGCTCTCGACACGGGTGGCGATCTTCAGGATGCTGCTGCAGAATACCACGAGTTGGCCCGCCGGGCTAAGGAAACCAGCGAGATGGAGCGTGCCAGGAAATGGGCGAAAATGGCCTGCGAGGCCGATCCGACTAATGAGGCCGCCCAGCTTTTCTATCAGTCACTGCAAAAGGCAGAGCAGGAAGGTGGGGAAGGCGTGGTTGGTGGCTCGGCCGGTTTGGAAGCACTGGTATCTGCAGCAGAGCCGGCCCAAGTCTCCCGTCCACCAGAAGCGCTGGAGGCCACGCGAAAGGGCGGCCGGCCACGTGCAGGTCTAGCAGCAGACCAACATGACGCTCTCAACAACGCGATGAATGCGAGCGCCGATTACCTAGAGAAGGGGCTGTTCGCCGCTGCGATCGACGAATGTCTATCGGCCATCGAGATCGATCCGGATTGCCTTCCCATCCAGGTGCGTCTGGCGGAGATCTACAGCAAGATGGGGCATGTAGAAGATGCCTCCATCAAGTACGATACGCTCGCCGCCGTCTACTTGGTCCGTGGGCAGCCGGATGTAAGCGTAGACATGTACAAACGCATCGTGGCGTTGGTCCCCGACGACGTGAATGTTAGGCAGCGTCTGGCAAGCCTCTTGTTGGAGCTTGGGCGAGGTGAAGAGGCCATCGGCGCGTATGTAGAGATTATTAGTCTTTACCTCCGCGCGGGCGACAGAGCCGGTGCGCAACAGGAACTGGACGCGATCCTGCGGAGACTGACTGAGGCCCTCGGGGAAAAGGCAGGGGACACTCTGACCGCCGATGCCTTTTGGGCCCCACTTGGCGAAGCGGCCCGCGAATACGGGGCCATCGACATGGCGCTGGCATGCTTTAGGAAAGCGCTAGAAGAAGGCGGCAGTCAGAATCCGCGAGTTCTCCTTGGTCTTGGTGACCTCTACATCCAGGAGCGGTGCTGGGACGAAGCTTCACGGGTCTTCACTAGTTTCAAAGAGGCCTTCCCACGGGACGAGAGGCCGTACATCAAATGCGCGGAAGTCCTATTCAAGAGCGGCCATCTGGAGGCCAGTATCAAGGAATTCGACGATCTGGCTGAGCTCCAACTGGCAGGAGGGGATTTGTCAAGGGCGCTGGCTACTGCACAGGTGATGCGGCAGCTCGCTCCCAACAGCCCAATCGTTCGGCTGCGGCTGAGCAAGATCTATACAGCCCGGGGAATGATGGGAGACGCGATCAGCGAGCTGGCTGCTCTGGCCCAACTCAAGAGAGAACAAAGGGCTCTCGCCGAAGAAGAATTGATCTACCGCCGCATTGTACTGGTCGACCCAGGCAATAAGCAGGCCCACCTCAATCTCGGCGACTTGCTCGCGGCCAACGGGAAGCTCAGCGATGCGCGGCAGGCCTACGAGAAAGTGCTGGAACTGGACCCGGCTGACACGACTGCACAACAACGCCTGGCTGGGCTGCAGAGGGCGACCGCGGGGCTCTCACCCTACCCTCTCTCTGAAAGGGAGAAGTAGGTAAAGGTCAGCTAGAGGGAGCTTGAATATTATGTCGGAGCTGGCGCAGATATTGTCGACTGCCTTCGTGCGCCTAGATCTGCGCAGCTTCCTGGATATCTTCATCGTCGCGCTGATCCTCTACTTGGTGCTGATCCTGCTACGCGGCACAACGGCAATGTCGCTGCTTCGTGGCATAATCACGATCCTTGTCTTCGTGCTCATCGTCGGCAATGTGTTTCAACTTACCGTTCTGAACTGGTTAGTGCGAAACTCGATCACCGCCTTGCTAGTGGCTATCCCGATCATCTTCCAGCCTGAGCTTCGGCGTGCCCTAGAGAGAATCGGGCGGACTGGCCTACGAGGCTCGTCGAGCTACCGCGGCGGGGAAGAACTCATCGACTCTATCGCCTTTGCCTGCCGCAAGCTAGCAGACCGTCGGTACGGAGCGCTGATCGTGATCGAGCGTGAGACCGGCCTGCAGGAATACGCTGATACTGGCATCGAGATAGACGGCATCGTGACCACCGAACTGCTAGTGAACATTTTCTTTCCCAACTCTCCGCTGCATGACGGTGCAGTGATCCTGCGTGACAACCGTCTCGTGGCCGCAAGTTGCGTCCTGCCCTTGTCTGAGAACCCTGGCGGAGAGCAATCGTTGGGAACCAGACACCGGGCGGCCATTGGTATTGCCGAGCGCACGGATGCACTCTCGCTCGTTGTCTCAGAGGAGACCGGCATGATCTCGGTCGCCAACAACGGTCGATTGGTGAGGAACGTCGACGAGAGTAGACTGCGGCGGTTTCTGGAGACTGTGCGGCTTTCACCATCGCTGGCAGTCCGCGGCTGACAGATGCATTGGAACCATGATGAACGAGCTGACTAGACCATACGCCAAACCGAAAACAGCCCGCGACAGGGCCCTCGTCTTTCTCGGGATCCCGACGGCCCTCGCGCTGCAGTTCCTGCGCTCTTTGCGGCAGAATCTCGGGCTGGCGCTCCTTTCGCTAGTCTTGTCCACGATCCTGTGGGTGCTCGTCAGCAACGATCTGAACCCGGCCAGAGTCGATGTTTTCCCAAACCCGATTCCCGTGCAGACCAACAACATACCGCCAGGCATGGCGGTATTCAGCGTAATCGATCCAGTGAAGATCCGGATCAGCGCACCACAGGAGCTCTGGAGCCGGCTTCGCTCGGATAGCTTCACAGCCTACGTGGACCTTTCCAAGGCCACCCCAGGGGCTCAGAGCTACCCGGTGATCATCCAACGACCCGACCCGCAGATCTCGATTCGGGAGGTCATTCCCGACAAGGTGACTGTACGGGTGGAAATCGTTAAGAGCAGGTCCGTACCGGTATATGTCAACCTATCCGGCGGGGTACCCCTTGGCTGGACGAACAAGCATCCGAAGCCCGCAGTGCAGGAGGTAACGGTCACTGGGCCGGAAGCGGCCGTCAATCGTGTGGAGCGAGCAGAGGCCGACATCAGCCTCGAAGGGGCGACCCTGACCATCAGTCAAACCTTCCCCCTGGTACCTACCGATGGCCGGGGGAACAAGATCGACGACGTCCGCTTGGAGCCGAATTCTGTCAACATCGAGGTGCCGATCGAGCAGCAGGTCTACCTCAGCACTGTGCCAATCAACCCTGCGGTCACGGGAAATGTGGCGCCAGGCTACTGGCTCTCCGGGATCACCGTCGAGCCATCGACGGTGATGCTTGTCGGCGATCGTGACGCGCTGCAAGCGATTACTTTCGTACGCACTGTGCCTGTGGACGTGAGTGGGGCAAGCGAGGATGTTACTCAGGCCGTGGGCTTAGACCTACCTCAGGGTGTTAGCCCGGCCAGCGCTCAGAAAGTGACTGTCCGGGCCAGCGTCTCTCCGGTGATCGGTACAAAGACGTTCGCGGTGGCACCGAATTTGAACGGTATTCCGAATGGCTGGCAGGGTAGCGCCAATCCCGTCAACGTCACAGTTTCCGGGCCGATCAGCGTACTCCGGGACATGTACGCGACGGACATCGTTGTGACACTGGACGTGACAGGCCTGCCAGCCGGGACTCACGTGGTGGCGCCGAAGGTGACTATTCCGCCTCGGACGGAACTGGTGACCATCTCTCCAGAGAAGGTCAGTGTCACCATCCAACCTTCCAGCCAACCACCACCGACCCCTGGAGGGGGCTAGGTACATGGCTGAGTCATCACTTCTCAGCCGTTGGCCCTCGTCTTGGCGCCGGTGGTTCATCGGCCCCAAGCTGATGGACAAGCTGAAAACAGAGAACGGCTGAAGCCTGGCGAGGGCGGTTCGCGAACCGCCCTCGCAAAGACTCATGCCTGTCGGCCTAATCCCAGTATGGGCGCGCACTGCCAGGGAGATACTGAAAGCTGACGGCTGAGAACTGAAAGCCTCACCAAAGGAATACTTATGGCCATACCGATTGTCGCGATTGTGGGCCGCCCGAATGTGGGCAAGTCCACGCTTTTCAACCGCCTAATCGGCGAACGCCTGGCGATTGTGGAAGACGTGCCGGGCACCACGAGAGACAGAATATACGGCGAGGTCGAGTGGGACGGCCGGGAGTTCACCGTCGTCGACACCGGTGGACTCGAGCTACAGCCCGAGACCGCCATGGCCGCGCAGGTTAGCGAGCAAGTTAGGCTGGCGATGGAGGAGGCCGACGTCATCATCTTCATGGTCGACGCCGCCGCAGGGGTGACTCAGGTCGACCTTGAGATTGCCGAGATGCTGCGTCGCTCGGAGAAACCGGTGATCCTCGCGGCGAACAAGGCCGATAATCCTAAGCTACGGCAGGAAGTCTTTCAATTTCACGAATTGGGGCTAGGCGAGCCTCTGCCGGTCAGCGCCAGCCATGGCGTGGGCACCGGCGATTTGCTTGACGCCGTGCTAGCTGAGCTTCCCCCGGCACCACCGACAGTAGAGACCGCGATGACCAAAGTGGCGATCGTCGGGCGGCCCAATGTCGGCAAGTCAATGCTCTTTAACGCCTTGCTCGGCCAGGAAAGAGTGATCGTCAGCGACGTTCCAGGCACAACCCGCGACGCCATTGACACAGTGCTGGACCGCGACGGCAAGCAATACCTGTTGATCGATACCGCTGGCATGCGGCGAAGAGGACATATTGCTGTCGGCATCGAGAAGTACAGCGTGATGCGCGCCCTGCGAGCGATCGGCCGTGCGGACATTGTGCTTTTGGTGATCGACGCGGCCGAAGGCATCACGGCGCAAGATGTTCACATCGCCGGGTATGTGCACGAGGCTGCTAAAGGGGTGATCGTCCTCGTCAACAAGTGGGACCTGGCCAAGCAGGCCGGCCTTAGCGTTGCCGAGGTCACACGGGTCGTTAAGGAAGAGATGAAATTCATGGCTTACGCGCCTGTGCTCACAGTCTCGGCGAAAACGGGTCGGAATGTGGACAAGATCCTCCCGCTCGTAGACCGGGTCTACGAGTCGCGCGTCAACCGCGTTCCCACTAGCGAACTCAACCAGATGATCAATAAGGCGGTAGCCGACCATGCGCCCCCGACGATCAGGCGAAGGCGCCTGAAGATCCTTTATGTCACCCAGGCCGACATCAATCCGCCAACCTTCGTTTTCTTTGTCAACGACCCGCGGCTGCTGCACTTCTCATATGAACGCTATCTAGAAAACAAGCTCAGAGAGACCTTTGGCTTTGAAGGTACGGCTATTCGTCTAGTCTTTCGCAGGAGGGGCGAAGAATAGGATACTGATGATGATGATGCAGACTGCTCTGGCGATCGTTGCCAGCTACCTCCTAGGCTCTGTGCCCACAGGACTGATCATCGGCAAAGTCTTGAGGGGTGTCGACGTGCGGGACTTTGGCAGCGGCAAGACAGGCGCCGCCAATAGCCTGCGTACCCTGGGCATCGGACCTTCGGCCGTCGTTTTCCTTGGCGACTTGCTGAAGGGGACTATCGCCGTACTCTTGGCCCGTTACCTAACGGGAGATCCCTGGGTGGAAGTGGCTGCGGGCTTAGGCGCTGCCGTTGGTCACAACTGGCCGATTCTTGCCGGCTTCCGAGGCGGACGTGGGGTGACCACGTCCTTCGGTAGTGCTCTGGCACTGATACCGCTTCCGGCCCTGATCTGCGTGCCCATCTTTGCCGGTACGATCGCGATTAGTCGGTATGTATCGCTCGGATCAATCGTCGCGGCGGTCGCCGTGCCTCTCGTTACTGTACCGTTCGTGCTTACCGGCCAAGCCAGGGTCGAGTACCTCTTCTTCGGGCTGATCGGTGCCGCGCTGATCGTTTTCAAGCACCACGACAATATCGCCCGTCTCCTAGCGGGACAAGAGCGCAAAATCGGACAAAAAGAGGACCTGAATCGACAACGCCTCGGGGTTGGTAAGGCAGAGTGATCGATTATGTTGATCCAGCAGTCGCCGTAATCGGGCCGACTACCTGGGGCACGGCACTTGCCATTCTCCTGGCCAGGAAAGGGCTATCCGTGTGCCTAGTAGCTAGAACTGACGAAGAAGCCGACCGGCTAGCAAGATCAAGGCAGAATTCGCGGAGACTTCCAGGCATAGCTTTCCCGGATACTCTTCATATTGGCACACTCGCGAGCGAAAGGGTAAAGGCCGCCGGAGTGCTGTTGCTGGCAGTGCCATCACAAACCGTGCGTGAGAACCTCCGGGCCGCGCTACCATACTTATCCGACCATCTCCTGCTCATCAACGCGGGAAAGGGCTTGGAACTTGGCACGAACAAAAGGATGTCCGAAGTAATTGCCGAGGAAGCACCTCCCCATTTGGCCGGGAGAGTTTGTGTTCTCTCGGGGCCAAACCTCTCCAAGGAGATGGTGGCCGGGAAGCCTGCTTCGGCGGTGGTAGCTTCGCCAAGAATTGATGCGGCGGTCTGGGCGCAGAAGATCTTGATGGGGCCTACTTTCCGCATCTACACCAGCACCGATGTGGTTGGCGTGGAACTCGGTGGAGCCCTGAAAAATGTGATCGCCCTTGGGGCAGGCATCTGCGACGGTCTGGGATATGGCGACAATGCGAGAGCCGCCCTGATCACGCGTGGCCTGGCCGAGATCACGCGGTTGGGGCACGCCTTAGGGGCCAACCCCCTGACCTTCGCCGGGCTAGCTGGTCTAGGCGACTTGGTAGCTACGTGCTCCAGCCAGTTGAGCCGGAACCATCAGGTCGGCGTCAAACTGGCGCAGGGGATACCCCTGTCCGAGATCTTCAAGACCATGCACGAGGTGGCAGAAGGGGTCAACACCACCGTTGCCGCTCGCGCCCTTGCCGCCCAAACAGGGGTGGAGATGCCAATTACAGAGCAGATGTACCGCGTTCTCTTTGAGGGACACGACCCGTTGCGCGCCGTAACCGAGCTGATGGCCCGCGATCCCAAAGAAGAGAACGCAGACTTCACCCGAAATGACTCACCGCAGAGACACAGTGAAGGAACGCTCAAGTCATCCTGTTGAATGATGATCCATTGCCCGTTTTCGGTAACCGGAGGGAGTACCCCCGAATCACGGTAACAGATCGCGGAATTCATCGTTCCTCGTCAGATCCTCGCCTCTCTGTCTCCATGCCTCTGGGTGGCGATGCTTATCTTAGGCTTGACGGCACGCTTGGCACCCTTGTCAACAAACACTTTGTCTGCTATAATGCAGTCTGGTACCAATTCGGGGCGTAGCGCAGTTTGGTAGCGCACCTGTATGGGGTGCAGGTGGTCGGAGGTTCGAATCCTCTCGCCCCGACCACGCGGGTGATCTTCTTAGTTTGGCCAACCATGGTCTTGCTTCTTGTTCTCAGCCTCTTAATCCTCTCAGGCCGATGAGAGCTCACCGAGGGGCTGTCGTTCCTCTTAGGCGTTTCTTGGTCTTGCAGATTCTGCTTGGAATGGTATAATAACCCGTATCTGGCGCCAGCTCTTGATCGTAAGTTTTCGGGATTTGTGAAATTCAGAAGGAGGATCCCCAAGACCTCAGTCGCGGCTCAGGCTGGTCGTTGGCTTGGCACTTAGCACGCGCATCATGTTCCGACACCAACCCAACGCCGTTGTTAGGCATTGGTACTCCTGGTTGGGAAGTGCTTCATGGAAGATGCGATCGCCAGATCGAGTGACGTTGCCGTCAGTGATGGTGAACTCCTGGCTCAGCTAGAGCGAAACATACCCCTGCTGGCCGATTTGACCCATGCCGACGTGCTGCTCTATGTGGCCGGTAACCAACCAAACACGGCGGTGGTGGTCGCGCATGGCGAACCTCACACCGTGTCCTCGGTCTACCCGGCACGACAGGTTGGGAGACAGGTCGAAAGGAAGAACGAGCCGGGGTTGTTCCAAGTGTTGGACGGCATTGAGCCACGTGGTGAGCAGGCCTGCCTGATGGTCCGAAGGTACCAGACCATTCAAGAATGGCTTCCGGTATGCAACAAAGATGGGCAGGTGGTGGCTGCTCTTTGCATCGAGTCCAACTGCTTGGAGTTTGATCGTAAGCGCCAGAAGAACCTTCTCTTTCGCCAGACACTCAATCGCATTATACATTCGGCGCTGCGAGGACGACTCGCTGGGGCAGAAGAACTCACCCCCCTGCGAGCATTCCCCGGCATCATGATCGCGGACCGCGAGGGGAGAATCGAGTATGTTAATTCGGTGGCGGAGAACATGTATCGCAAGGCAGGCTATGCCGAGAGCCTCGTCGGTCACTCGATCCCCGAATTGATGACGCAGGAGCAGATTTTCTTCGAGGCCATGCAGAGAGACCGCTGCATGGAAACCGAGGTCGAAGAACATGGGATGATCTGGATCAAGAAGGTCCTCCCCATCCATCGGGACGATGCGGCGACTGGCTATCCGATTGCCGGCCCCTCTGGCGGCATGGTCATAACTCATGACGTTACCGAAGAGCGGCAGAGAGAAAAGGCGCTCCGCATCAAGACGGCAATGATCCAGGAAATCCATCACCGCGTCAAGAACAATTTGCAGACGATCGCCGCTCTCCTGCGCATGCAGGCCAGGCGCAGTGAATCGACAGAGCTGGCCCAAATGATTCAGGAAAGCGTCAACCGCATTCTCAGCATTGCCGTGGTGCACGAATCGCTCTCGCAGGGTGACGGGAATGTAATCAACATCCGCGAAGTCAGCCAGCGCATTATCACCGAGGTCATAAGAGGCATACTGGATCCAAGCAAGCAGATAGCGATCAACCTGGAGGGGAACAACCTCTTTCTGCCTGCACAACAAGCCACTTCTTGTGCGCTGATCATCAACGAGTTGCTACAGAATGCCGTCGAACATGGTTTTCAGAACCGGACTCTAGGCCAAGTGACAGTGAAGCTCATGGACCTGGGTAGCGAAGTAGTGGTGGAGATCGCAGACAACGGGGAAGGGCTACCCCAAACCATTGATGTTTCAGGGAAGGGACATCTAGGTCTGCAGATCATCAGCACCCTTGTCAAAGAAGACCTCAAAGGGCGCTTCGAGATGGTGAACGAGAATGGCGTGAAGGCTAGGGTGACAATCCCAAAAAGGAGCACGAGTTCACAGAATTCGGAAGCAAAAGGGTGTGGATAAGGAGGGACTCTCACTGGAAGTGACAAGGTTACTCATTGCTGATGATGAATCGATTATCCGGATGGATCTAAAGGAGATGCTAACCTCCCTTGGGTATTCGGTGGTTGGTGAAGCCGCCGACGGCGCTACTGCGGTGAACATGGCCCGCGAGATCAGGCCAGATCTTGTGGTTATGGACATCAAGATGGCCGACATGGATGGTATCACTGCGGCGCGCATACTCACAGAGGAGCGGGTGGCCCCGGTGCTGCTGATTACCGCATTCAGCCAGATGGACTTGGTCGAGCGGGCCAAGGAAGCTGGAGTGGTCGGCTACATCGTCAAGCCGTTCCGGGAATCGGAACTGGCGCCGGCCATCGAGGTAGCACTGGCACGCTTCGCCGAACTGCGTGCGCTCGAAAAGGAAGTCGGTGATCTTAAAGAGGCACTTGAGACACGGAAGCTTGTGGAACGAGCCAAAGGTGTGCTCATGGATAGCCAAGGGCTTAGAGAAGCTGAAGCATTCCGCAAGATCCAAAAGCTCTCCATGAACACGCGCAAGTCGATGAAGGAAATTGCTGAAGCGATCCTCCTTGCCCACGAGGTTGGCAAGGACTGAGACATTCGGATCTTAGCGAGGCAAGAGGCTCATTAGCGCTGGCTGCGCCACGGCTATTGGCAGAAGGCTCGCTCGATACGCTGCTGAGCAGCCGGCAATGCATCTGATAGGCAGCAACAGCAAGTCAACTAAGTAGCCCACCGGCCTGGCTTCTGCCGGTGGGCTTCTGCAATGGGTTAAGGGAAAGCAAACTTGAAGATCTCAGTGGTTATGCCCATCTACAACGAGCGGGACACTATCCGGGAGATCCTACGGCGTGTGCGCGCGGTAGACTACGAGAAAGAGATTATCTGTGTCGACGATTGCTCTTCCGACGGCACGCGAGAGATCCTTCTCGAAGAGCAAGGAGGGGACACAAGACTGTTCTTTCATGAGAAGAACAAGGGCAAGGGCGGCGCGGTGCAGACGGGTTTGCAGCATGTTCAGGGCGATGTGGTGATTATCCAGGATGCCGACTTGGAGTACGATCCGGAAGACTATCATCTGCTTCTGAAGCCGATCCTTCAGGGCCGCGCTAAAGTCGTATACGGTTCGCGCTTTCTCGGCGAGCACAAGGCGATGTACTTCTGGCATTCGGTGGGCAATAGGCTCCTCACTTTGGTCACCAATGTGCTATTCGATACCACGCTCACGGACATGGAGACCTGTTATAAGGCCTTTACAGCCGATATTGCTCACCGGCTCAAACTCAAGTCCCAACGCTGGGGTTTCGACCCGGAGATCACGGCGAAGATCCTGAGAATGGGCAATCGGATCTACGAGGTGCCGATCTCCTACAATGGGCGCGAGTTCAACGAAGGAAAGAAGATCGGGTGGAAAGACGGGTTTACGGTGCTTTTCACCCTGGTCAAGTACCGCTTCTTTGGTTGACCGGGGCATGGCTCAGAGCGATAGCGCGGTTGCTCAGGGCAAGACGGCACCCAACGGGCTGGCGGGCACCACTGATTCCTCCCGGGTGGGCCCCTCCGGAGGAAAACATCGCTACGTCCTCCTAATCCTCGCCGTTCCGTTCTGCCTCCTCCTCTTAACCGTTGTGTTCTGTTGGCAGATCGCCCTGACGGGTCGGATACTCGTCGAATACGATCTCTTCACCTACTTCTACCCGATGATGGCCTACGCGAAGGAGATTTCCTCACCAAACGGCATTCCTCTTTGGAACCCATACCTCTTCCTCGGTGTCCCGTTCATGGCCAACATCCAGACTGCCCTATTCTATCCCTTCAACATCGCGCTGCGCTTCCTTGAGCCGCCGATCGCGGTGAACGTGTCGATACTTCTCCACACCTTTCTGGCCGGTCTATTCATGTTCTTGTTCGCCCTCTATGCCGTTCGGGCCAACGTTGTAGGGGCCTTCGCGAGCGCTCTCGTGTTCATGTTCAGCGGATTTCTCTCCGCCCAAGCCGGCCACATTAACCAGTTCATTGCCTCAGCTTGGTTGCCGCTGATCTTGCTCTGCTATGGTCTCGCCTATCAGCGGCGGAGCCTCGCCTGGACGGTAGCTGGAGCGATAGTCGTAGCCATCCAGCTTTTCGCCGGACATACACAAGAAGTGTACCTGACGATGGCCACGTTAGTCATCTACGCCTTCTTCCTTCTGGCCGCAGCGATTAAGCAGGAGATCCAAACCGGCCAAAGCAATCATCGCCCGGGAGACGCGGCAACATCATCTCGCCGTTTCGGCAAAGGGCGCAATCCAGACCTAACCCTCGGCCCCTTCCACATAAGGGAAGGGGAGGCGCGTCACTCGGGCGGTGATTATCGAAATTCCGGCGAAGAGTGGAATTCAGGAGCCTTGAGACAGGGTGCACCAGTCGATTCTCCGGGTGGCAAGAGCGAACAAGCTATCGGCAATCTGGGGGTCGGTGCCGGAGAGAAGAACAGTGATGACTCGAATCGAAGCGACGGCGTTCGCCATTCCAACCTGCGCCGGCTTTCCAGACACATAGTGTGTGAAGCACTTCTCGCCGGTCTGTTCTTAGCCCTTATGGTGGGCCTTGGTGCCGCGCTCAGCGCGCCGCAGATTCTGCCGACTTTGGAGCTATCCCGACTCTCGATTCGCGGCGGGGGTATGACCGCGCAAGAGGCAAGCAGCTTCTCTCTAGCACCTTGGGACCTGCCCCGGGCAATCCTACCGGGATTCATTGACAACCCCTTCAGTGAGTACACAGGCTATATCGGTTTCCTGCCACTTGGCCTTGGCCTGCTCGCCTTGGTCCGAGGCCGAAAGAACCACTACACCTGGTTGGGCATCGTACTGATTGCTGTCGCCATCTTCTTCGCGCTCGGAGGCTACAATCCATGGTACGGCAAGGTCTTGCGAATGGTGCCTGGACTCCGCCTATTCCGCGTCCCGGCGCGTTGGCTCTTCGTTGTAACCTTCGGCGCCAGCATACTTACAGCGATCGGCCTCTCGTGTCTGAACCAGCCTCCGGACCGCCTCCAGCGAGCGAAGAACATCGCTTCGCGGGCAATTAAGATCTACGGTCTGGCCGTCGCCGTGATCTTAGGGCTCGCGCTCTTGGCGCATTTCTTCCTTCCCATGCCTCACCCGGAAGTCCTCTGGATTTGGACTCCGCTAGCGCTCGCCACCGCAGGAGTCATCCTCACGGCCACTCGGTATGCCCCACACCGCTTCCTTAATTTGGCGATCATCTTTGGCATTATCATGGAGCTGTTTGCCGCTCGTCAGAACCTAAACATCAGCAAGCCGGTCTTGGCCGAGGCCTACTCTTCAATGCGACCCACAGTGGCTCAACTGCTGGCCGATCACAGCCTCTTTCGCATCCTGAGCATCGCCGCTTCGTCTTATGACCCTGGCGATCTGCCTGAGCTAAGAGCGATCCTGCGCGACCAGATGCCCCGCCAGCAGATTGACGATTTTGCCGTGAGCACCAAATACAAGGAAATCCTGACGCCGAACCTCCCGCTTCGCTACGGTCTCGCCACTATTGACGGCTACGATGGCGGTGTTCTGCCATTGAAGCGTTATGTCGAGTTCAAGAGCGTTTTGGCGCTGACGGCGGCGCGAAACTCTCCCGAGCGGACCGCTAAGCCGATGGAGCCCGACGGGATCCTTCGCGAGGACTTGCCGGCGATACCAGACGCAGACCTCTTGAGTGATCTCAATGTTAAATACGTACTGGCCGACAAACTACAGGATCCTTGGGTGGATAACATCTACTACGATCTGGCCTTCACCCGCTGGCTCCAACCTGGACAAACCTTGAGCCTAGACCATCTGCCGTCCTTCGCCACGAGCGTAGTAGGGGTCGTTTCCTTTCTCTCGGGGGCAGCGGACCTGCCTGATGGTACCCCAGTAGCCGAAGTCACGGTCGTCGACGCGCGGGGAGAACAGGTGCAGGCAATGCTCAGGGCCGGCAAGGACACGGCCGAAGGGCTTTACCAGCGTCCCAACGTCGCTGTCCAGCACCAGGTGGCGAGAGTGGTCTCGACCTGGCGAGGTGACCAGGCGGGTCATGACTACCACACTACGATTGACCTGAGCGGCGTGCGGCAGCCGCGGCAGATTACCATTCGCTCTCTACTCGACCACGGGCAGTTTGCGCTGCGGGGCCTCAGCCTCATCGACGCTCGCACTGCAGCTAGCGAGTCAATAACCATCGACCCCGCGTTTCGCTTGGTGCTCAGCGGCGATGTGAAAGTGTACGAGAACCTCAAGAATAAACCACGGGCGTACCTGACTAACGACTACATCTGGGCGCCAGACGATCAGAGCGCGATCAACCTATTGAGCGAGCCCAACCGTCCGTCTCTGGTCCTCACGCCCAACGAGGGCGTCTCGGACGAAATGGATTGGTGGGCCAGACTCTGGCGGAGCCGTATGGAGCAGAGCCCCGGTCAGGCTCAGACCACTACGCTACCAAACACCACCACCCGTTCGCCTGGGACAGCAGAGATTTTGGAGTATGCCCCTGAACGGGTTCGACTACGGGTGAATGCTTCGGAGACAGCCTTTCTCGTCCTCAGTGACACCTTGTATCCCGGCTGGCAAGCAGCGGTTGATGGCCAGGAGGTATCCATTCTCAGAGCCAATTATCTGCTGCGGGCGGTGCAAGTGCCCGCGGGAGAGCACGAAGTCGTGTTTGAATATCAACCTCTCTCGCTGATAGTAGGCTGGCATGTGGCAGAAATCGCCATTGCGGTCGCGCTGCTCCTGCTGGTCCTTGAGGTGGTCCGCCGCTGGCACCATTCTTGCCCTCGCTAGGGAATAGGGAAGCCCTCCTCAACTAGAGCTTCATCGGAATATCCTTCACAATAGAGCGAGGCCAGCCGTGAAATCGGTCAAATACTTGTTACCCATCGGCGTTCTGATCGCCTTAGTCTGGATCGTGGCCGCTCGCTCCCAGCCCCAAGATCAATTCACCGACTTAACGCCGATACCGAGCGCATCCGCCAGCAGCACTCCAGAGGGGACTCCGAAGCCTGGAGTTCACGCTAACGATGGAGTGCTCGATGACAACCAGTGGATACAGATCATCCAAAGCCCAGACCAGTATATTGGGTCCAAAGTGGACCTCACCGGGCGCATTTTCAACATCCTAGGAAGCTATGGTAGCGCGTTTCACTTCCAGATGTACACCGACCCTGCTAACCTCAGGGGGAATACCCATGTCACCATGCCTGAGAACTCTGCGAACCTGCGAGAGGGATACACAGTTCGAGTGGAAGGCACGTTTCAGGAAGTGAAGACTACCACTTCACAAGCGGGTACCGATCTGAAGATTCCCTGGGTCGACGCGAACAGTGTTGAGGTGATCTCGCCCCAGCTCACGCCGACCGGCGCTACCACCGCAACCCCTACCGCCGCAGGGACGCCTGCGACGACGTCCGACATGACTTCGACGCCGGCGCCCGCAAGTTCGACGCCAGAGATAACAACTGCGACGCCGACGTCAGGCGACTCATCGCCGACACCCACCGCATCTCCGACCGTTCCACCGGCCACGTCCACCCCGGCTGGATCGCTTGCCACGTCGACCCCCGTCGCGGCGTTAGCGCCGTGGCCGACCGATACGGCGACGCCTTACGCCGCGTCTTCGCCGACGGCTACGACGACGCCCTATGCGACCCCTTCGCCGATGGCCACACCGTCACCGGCGCAGACGACGGCACCGACCGCGACGCCCACCGCCACGGCGGCACCGGCCCCCACTGACACGCCAATCCAGGTGCGGACGGCCACGCCGACTGCCACACCACCACCGCAGCCGTCACCGACGGCCACGCCGCAACCACAACCTTCACCAACGCCGACCATACCTGTGCCTGCGGTTACTCTTTTCGTCGGCAACACTGGTGGGGACGGCGTCTACATCCGCCGCACGCCGGCAATGGCCGACAAGATCAAGGCCTGGCCGGATGGCACGCCGATGCAGATCGTAGGCCCGGATATACAGGCTGAAGGTCGGACGTGGAAGAACGTTCGGGATCCCGACGGTAACGTCGGTTGGGTGCCGGCCGAATACCTTGGGTCACCCGCGCCAGCGCCGGCGCCGGTGGTGCCGGCGCCGCCGTCACAGCCTCCCGCGCCCCAACCGCCGAGCAACCCAGGTGGGCAAACCACCTTGAGCGTCGGCAACACTGGTGGGGACGGCGTCTACATCCGCCGCACGCCGGCAATGGCCGACAAGATCAAGGCCTGGCCGGATGGCACGCCGATGCAGATCGTAGGCCCGGACGCACAGGCTGAAGGTCGGACGTGGAAGAACGTTCGGGATCCCGACGGTAACGTCGGTTGGGTGCCGGCCGAATACCTGCACTGAACGGTGCGAGGCAGAGGCGGGGTGTTCTCGCCTCTGCCTCGCCGAGCTCCGGCGAATAAATTCGCGGCAACATGCTCGCAGTCTTTCAAGGAGGACTAGGACGCGAGGCTTGCAGTGAGCGCTCTAGCGCGTCTTGCGTACGCGAACTGGAGGGGCGGCCGCTCGTGTCCCCTATCTCCTTCCTTGGGGAGATTTCGTTTATGTGGTCGTGAATTCATTCGCCAGGGCTCGCCTTCCGTAGAGCCAGATCAAGCTGCTGGATCGTCCCCACAGTGCCGTTATCGTTGACGTAGACGCCTGACGCCTTGACCTGACCGAGCAGCTCGTTCTGGGCGTCCTTGATATCGAATTGGGTACCGACGTTGCCCAAGTACAGCGCGCCTACGCCTTTCTGGCCGAGCGTGGTGAGAATATCGTTACCTTGTGCGTCTTTCGACCAGACCAGGAGGTCGTCGAAGACGGCGTCGTTCCCGTCGATCCAGCCGTTGTGGTCGGCGTCGTAGGCCGCCAACTCCGCGAAGCCGTCCCCAGTCTTCGTGCCGAAGAGTTCGCCGCCGTCGTTGATTACGCCGTCGCCGTTTGTGTCGAGCGCGAGAAAGCCGCTGCTCGGGCCGACGAATGAGACCTGGTCCTGTTTGCCATCGGCGTCTAGGTCGAAGGTGAAGTTGGCATCGGTGAGTTGCGCCGCGGTGCCGTCGAAGTTGATTACCAGGGGGTCCTTCTTCACGGCGTCACCCAGTCGGATGCTCAGATCCTGTTCCGCAGCGAACTCCCGGTTCATGGCCAGATCCAAGTGGAAATGGATCTCCCGACCATCGGCGGTCTTGATCACTCCTTGCGCCGAGAAGGTCGTACTCTCGGACTCGTGGTATGATTGATGCCGGTCATATTCCACGCCGAACCCGGCTCTTGCTGGCCTGTTCGGCTGATCCAGCTGGTGTGGGGCTGGCGGATCAGGCGCTTGTTGCCTGCCATCTAGGTCCCTGAGCGAAAGCAGGCTGATCTTCTTGCCGGTCAGCTTCTCAATGAGTAGTCTGATCAGGCGAAGCTTGGGGTCGGCATCGGTGGCATCGGGTTCGGATTCAAGGGCGTTGGCCTCCTTGGCCTCGTGGCAACCGCTTGGAGCTTCTGGCGCGAATCTGGCTCTCGCCTCGGCGGAGATGGTCACGCTATCCGTCGGTGCAGTCAGACGGGAAGCCAGTAGTCCGTCGCGCCCTTCAAAATCGGGCCGTGTGGGCCCAACCCAAGCCCGGAGCGATTCCTTCGTCATGCGCCTTTCGGTGGCGACCCGCTGGCTGGCGAGTTGAATGCTTGAGCTATCGATGATCATCCTGCGCCTCCCTCATGCCCCTTTTCGCCGTTCCCGTTCCATCAAGGCAAGACCAGCCGGCTTGGGCCAGGTACTGGTAACCCGCCTCTTCAATAATACTCGACCGTTCGGGGCGGACCTTTAGGAGAGCCTGCTGGCTTTTGTTGGGCTTGGACGCTATAATACTATAGTAACTGCAAGTGCTAGGGGGTTCTTGCTCGGCAGGGGCGGGGTGATCCAGCCCCCTGCCGGCCAGAAAACTGTTGCCACTTCACCGGGTAGGTAGAGGAGTGTTCAATGCGTGAGGAGATCCAGAAAGCGCTCAGGGGGCATGGCGCGGATTATGTCGAGATCAGGCTGGAAGAGGCCGACATCACGCGCCTGCAATACCTTGGCCGCAAGCTCGAAGATATCGGACAGACCACCGAGCTTGGCGGCAACGTGAGAGCGCTGGTGCGAGGCGGGTGGGGCTTCGTCAGCTTCAACGATCTGCGAGGGCTACGGGAAAAGGTCGCACTGGCCGTACATCAGGCACGTCTGATCGGCAACGAAGAGAGCATTCTGGCACCGGTTGAACCCGTTGTCGACATAGTCCCCGCTTTGGTCAAGAAGGACCCGGCGACGGTGCCCCTTGCGGAGAAGAAGAAGCTCTTTGACGAGTACAACGACATCATCTGGCAGACCGAGAAGATCCAGACGTCTACTCTCTTCTATACCGACACGCACAAGAAGGTGACTTTCGCCAATTCGGAAGGCACCTACATCGAACAGAGCAAGGTGGACCTCAGGGCCTCGATCGCGGCGATCGCCCGCGACGGCGGCGAAGTCCAGCAGTCGACCCTGAGCCTAGGCAGCAACGGAGATTACAGTTTCGTCGAAGCGCTCCACGACCAAGTGGCAGAGACAGCACGGCGAGCGGTGATCTTGCTCTCGGCCAAGCCGCCGAAGGCCGGCCAGTACACCGTGGTCTGTGACCCGGTTCTCGCGGGGGTCTTCGCGCACGAGGCTTTCGGTCATCTCTCCGAGTCAGACTTCGTGTACGAGAACGAGCGCATGCGCGAGATCATGGTGCTAGGGAAGCGCTTCGGCGGGCCGCACCTGAACATCGTGGACGGTGCGGCAGTTCCTGGGCTTCGCGGCAGCTTTAAGTACGACGACGAGGGTGTGCCGGCCACCAGGACGTACCTGATCAAGGAAGGCATTCTGGTGGGGCGGCTGCACTCACGGGAAACGGCAGGGAAGATGGGCGAGGTGGCCACAGGTAACGCCCGAGCGATAAACTATCGCCACCGCCCGATCGTCCGCATGACTAATACCTTCATTGAGAACGGCACTACCTCCCTCGACGATATGCTGGCCGACATTGATGAGGGAATCTACGCCAAGCGTTGGTATGGCGGCACCACGAGCATGGAGATGTTCACCTTTTCTGCCGGCGAAGCCTACATGATCCGCCGGGGTAAAATCGAAGAACCCTTGCGCGGCGTAGTCCTCACCGGGAATGTCTTCACGACCCTCGAAAACATCGACGCGGTCGGAAATGACATGTCCATGACTCAGGGTGGTGGCTGTGGCAAGGGCGGGCAATTCCCGCTGCCAGTCTCCGACGGTGGCCCTCATATTCGCATTCGCAACTGCGTCGTGGGAGGACGTTAAGTGGAAGAGATTCTGCGCGAAGCAAGCAAGGTAGCTGAACAGGCCGAGGTATTCGCCTTCGAAAGCGAGGAAACGCCGGTTTCCTTCGAAGCTAACCGTCTCAAGCTCCTGCAGACGCGGCAGGAAAAAGGGCTGGCCCTGCGCATTGTCAAGAACGGCCGGATCGGGCTAACCGCCACTACGCGAAGACCGGATCCCCGCGCCATGGTCGCCAGAGCAGTGGAACTGGCACAGTTCGGCACGGAAGCGAAGTTCGAGCTGCCGGGTCGGGTGGAGTACCCGGTGGTCGAGACGTTCGACCCCGCCGTGGCCGACCTTAGCGCGGAGAGACTAATCGAAATGGGGCGCAACATCATCGATGCGCTAGTATCCTACAACGGCGATCTGGCGTGCGAAGTTTCCCTGTCAAAGGAAGTCTTAACCGTACGTGTGCTGAACACACAGGGAGGAGAAGCAACCTACAAGAAGTCTGTCCTCAGCATAGGCTTCGAGGGTACGTTGATCCGGGGCACCGATATGCTGTTCATCGGTGATGGCGACAGCTCGTGCCACTTGATCGAAAACTATATGGACCTGGCCCAGACAGGCATTCGTCAGCTGCGACTGGCCGAGAACACGGCTAAGGTCGCCACGGGCTCCATGCCGGTGGTGTTCACGCCATACGGTGTGGCGAGCGCCCTGCTTGCGCCCCTGCGAGTTGCCTTCAACGGCCGTCTGGTGCTGCAAGGGTCATCGCCATTGGTCGGCCGCCAGGGTCAGCGACTCTTTCACCCGACGTTCAGCCTGTGGGACGACGCTGCTCTATCCTACCGGCCCAGTAGCGCGAGCTGTGACGACGAGGGGATGCCAAGGCGGCGGGTTTCGTTGGTCGAGAACGGAGTGATCGGGGAATTCCTCTACGATCTGCAGACTGCTGGCTTGGCGGGCACGACGAGCACTGGCAGCGCGGCCCGGTCGCTGGAGACTCTTCCATCGCCGGCAACCAGCAATCTGGTCATCGCCGAAGGTGACGTGCCGTTCGACGATATTGTGGCAGGGATCAAGGAGGGGCTTGTCGTCGAGCACCTGATGGGAGCGAGCCAGGGGAACACGCTCGGTGGCGAGTTCAGCGGGAACGTGTTGTTGGGCTACAAGGTAGAGAACGGGCGCTTGATCGGGCGGGTGAAAGACACTATGGTTTCGGGCAACATCTACGAGGCACTGAAGAACGTGGCCGCCATGAGCAAGGAGTCGCGCTGGGTGGGTTCGTTGCGGACGCCGGCCATCTGTTGCACTGGCCTCTCCGTAGCCGCTAGATCCTAGCAGTAGCAAATCAGGAGTGCAAGGATACGAGTATGAAGTTGGAAGAATACATTAAGGAACTGAGGGACCCGCGGCGACCGTTGACCGTCTCGAAGCTCACCAGACTGTCGGGTCTGCCACCCGACCAGATGACAGTCTTCGCCACGGCTTGGCCGGCGTTACCTGTGGAGCGTCGCCGCAAGATCGTCCGCGAGCTGAACGAGCTGGCCGAGGACAATGTCGAGCTGGATTTCGAGGCCGTCTTCCGGCAGGCCCTCAGCGACAGTGATGCGCAAGTACGGGTGAAGGCCGTGGAGGGCCTTTGGGAAAGCGCCAACCGCCACCTTATCGATCCGCTAATCAACCTTTTGGAAAACGATCCGGTGGAAGAAGTGCGGGTTGCCGCTGCCACCGCCCTCGGTCGGTATGCGGTAATGGGCGAGATGGGCGAACTGCGTCCGGCGGACTTGAAGAAGGTCGAGGAGACTCTGCTCGGTGTGTTCGAGAACCAGGCCGAAGGGATCGAGGTGCGCCGGCGCGCCCTGGAGTCAGTTGGCGTGCTCGAAGGTGAAAGGGAAAGGGCCGCCATCGAGACCGCCTATCACCACGCCGACCGCAAGCTGCGTGTGAGTGCCGTTTACGCGATGGGAAGGAACTGCGATGAGCGCTGGCTGTCTTGCCTACTCAAGGAACTCCGCAGCGAGGATGCCGAGATGCGTTTTGAAGCGGCTGGAGCATGTGGCGAACTCGAAGACCGGCGCGCTGTACCCTCTCTTCTACCCCTGATCGCCGACCAAGACATAGATGTGCGCCTTTCGGCGATCGGCGCCCTAGGACGCATCGGCGGCAAGAAAGCGATACAGGTCCTACGCCTTTGCTTGGACCACTCCGACGAAAGGGTGCGCGACGCGGCGAGCACGGCGCTGGAGGAGGCAGAGTTCGGGCATGATCCGCTAGGATTCGACCTTGACCTTGACCTTGAGTTTTAGCTCTTGGTCTCACGCAACACCAGCGCCACCGCACCAAGCAAGCCAACGTCGTCGCCTAGGTCACTACGGATGATTCGGAGCCCGCGCAGATAGTCGGGCATGGCCTGCTGGGCCACGAAGCGGCGAATGGGCTCGATGATTAGATCCTCGGCGTTGCTTACACCGCCACCGATAGCAATCAGGCTGGGGTTGTACAGGTGCACGAGGTTCAGCATACCGATGCCGAGGTATTTTGCAGCCTGCGCCATGATCTCCTGTGCCACCGGATCACCCGACCGCGCCGCTTCGACGACGACCTCGGCATCGACCTTACTGAGCTGCCCCTGTACCATGGCGGCGATCTTGCTCTGCTCCCCAGCGGCAATCCGTTGCCTCGCCTCCCGGGCAATGGCCGGTCCGGAGGCGAGCGCCTCGAGACAACCGTGGTTGCCGCACCCGCACCGCGGACCGTCGGCGAGCAGGATCATATGGCCTATCTCGGCCGCCAGCCCATTCGCGCCGAGGAGGAGACGGCCGTCTTCGATGACTCCCCCGCCAATGCCAGTGCTAACGGTCACGTAGACCAGGTTATCGACGCCTCGCCCCGCACCGAAGGTGTATTCGCCAAGCGCCCCGAGGTTGGCGTCGTTGCCAACGAAGACCGGCACGCCGAATCGCTCTTGGAGCATCTGCTGCAAGGGTACGTCGTGCCAGCCCGGCAGGTTTGGCGGTGTGTAGAGGACGCCTGTACGAGGGTTCAATGGTCCTGGCGCACCGACCCCCACGCCCAGCAGTGAAGGTAACCCGACCGAGGATGAGATGCGCACTACGGCGTCAGCGATGCGACCGACAATCCGGTCGACGCCCTCGCTGGCGCGGGTGAGCTCGCTGGAGCGGGCCAACAGCCGGCCGTTTGGCTCGGCCAGAGCAACCCGAAAACGCGTGCCCCCAAGGTCGACCGCTACGACGAATTCCTTGCCAGCCCCAAATGACTCGCCAGCGTCCATTCTCCCTCCCCGGCCAGCCCACCGCTAGGCTCTTTCTTCTGACAACAGTTATCGGTAGCAATAACATACCATATCTTCGGCGAATTTCAAAGCAAGGAAGGAACCTACTTTGGCATGGCCTTTAGGGAGGTGTACGCTTGACGGGGGGAACCGGACGGGTCAAGAAGGGAGTAGTAGCGCATCGGGTCGCACTCTTGGTACCAAGGGACCATGGCGAAGTCGAGGTTGAAAACGAACATGGCGCCCATCCAGGGCCACTCGGTGCGTGCGACTTCGTACGCGCGGACGAGGTAGGACGCTTGATCCTGCTCCGAGACCTTCTGCCAGTTGCGATCCGGCCAATCGCAGGACGCGGTCAGCAGCCAGCCGAACTCCGTGGCCCAGACCTCCTTCTGACCATCCCCCTGTTCGACCATTACCTGGTACTGATCCGCGACCCGCCGGAAATCGGTCACGCCGTTGGGATTAAGCTGATCGGGAGAGGAAGCGAAGCCGTAGGGATGAGAACCGAGGACGTCAAAGAAACCCTTGGCGCCAGCGGCATACAGCGCCCTGATGAACGCCACGTCGTCCATACTGGTCGCCCCACCATCACCGCCAGTTGTTGCCAAACCAGCCGTGATGACGAGGGCGTTCGGATCGACGCCCTTGATCCTCTGATAGGCGGTTTCTAGCAGGCGAGTGTAGTAGATCGGAGAAGGGCTTTGTCCACCCCACTCGACGGACAAGTTCGGCTCGTTCCAGATCTCATACGCCCAAATCCGCCGGTTGACATGCGTGGTCAAAGCGGCCAAGAAATCGCCCCAGGCCCCCAAGTAGGCCTCTGCCGGAGGCGCCGAAGCCGCCGGATTGGCCGGGTGAGTCCAGGCTGGCGCGCCGTCGACCCGCAGGAGGACCTTTAGCGAGGCGGTCTCGGCCGCAGCCATGATGTTGTCCAGGTCGGCCCAAATATACGCGGCACCTTGGGTGGGTTGAACAGAGGACCATTTCAACTGGGCCTTCAGCCAGCCAAAGCCGAGGGCCGAGACAGCGCGAGCATTACCGAGGTTGGCGACGCTCACCCCGTAGGCGAAGGACGAAGAACGAGCCCCCGCGGGTCGCAATACCAGGGGTAGATACGACCAATGGCTATAGCCCGCGGGTTCGGCTCGCTGGGCGAGCCTCGGATCGAAGCCAAGCGAGAGACCGATGAGGAGGATGGCCAGGCTGAAGCCGAGCCCCAGAACAGCGTGCCGGCGGCACCTGAAAGGTCGGATACCATCGCTCTGCTGAAGAAATCGTGGTCGTCTTGCCAGTCTCATTTCCTCCGGGGCGCCCGGCCGAGCGCCATTTCTCTCCCATGCTTCTTATAGCATAAGAGTGGCGCACGGTCCATAGCCCGATGGTCCGCACAAGGATGGATGACCAATCGCCCTTATGGGTTCAGGTAGCGGTTAGCAGCATCGGTTGGGCGGCGAGGTTCGCTAATACTCGATGGGTTAACCACATTTTGAGGGTTGCCGGCGAGGAATTCTCTGATGTTCGTCGCCGTCGTTTCGACAATTCGCTCCAACGCTTCCCGGCTGTAGAAGGCGATGTGGGGCGTGATCACTACATCGGGCCGTCGCGAGAGAAAATGCTGGCGCAAGATCATGCGCAGCTTCTCTTCTGTCGCCGGCTGCGACAGCAATTGCTTCTCCTCGGTGATCAACTCCTCACCCTCCAGTACATCCAGCCCGACACCGCTCAATATTCCTTCATCCAGAGCCCACACGAGGGCGTCAGTGTCCACCAAGGCACCCCGTGCTGTGTTGATCAATAGGGCGCCACGTTTGACCAGCTTCAACGTGCTCCGATTGATCAAGTGGTGAGTCGCTGGCGTGTACGGTGCGTGCAAGGTGATGATATCAGACCGGGCGAGCACATCGTCTAGAGGCACGTAGGAAAAGCCCAGCACCTCGGCGATCAGGCGGTTCGGCATCAGATCATAAGCCAGCACGTTCATGTCGAAACCCTTAGCGATCCGGATTACGTGGAGACCGATGCTGCCCGCGCCGACCACACCCAGAGTCTTCCCTTTGAGATCAAAGCCCTCCAGTCCTTCCAGCGAGTAGTCTCCTCTAGAGGTGCGCAGATAGGCCTTGTGGATGTTGCGAGAAAGGCTTAGGATAAGGCCAAAGGTGTGCTCGGCGACGGTGTTCTCACCGTAGCGCGGCACGTTGGAGACGACAATGCCCCTTTGGTTGCATGCCTCTAGGTCGATGTGGTCGAAGCCAGTTGAGCGGGTGGCGATCAGCTTCAAGTTTGGCATCGCGGCGAGCACTGTCTGTGATACCTGAGAGTGAATGAAGATCGACAGGACATCGGCGTCTACCGCCAGGTTTACAGTCCTCTCGTCCAATGGATCGTCGAAGAAGCGGGGATCGTATGCGACGAACTGATCTGCGAAGTACCGCTGCTCCCAACCCTCTACTTCGTAGAAGACTATTTTGACCTTCTTCTTGTTCGGCATGACTGTCATCTCCTTATGTCCAGACGCTGGCAGCACGTCGCCAGAATCGGGTTCAAGACCGACGCCCGCGGCGGGCATGGGCATTGCCTTGGTCGTGAGGACTGGGGGTGCTCAGGACCAAGAGCGATTGGCACTTACGAGAGCCAAACGTCTGCCACAATCCCGGACGGCACTCCCCTTCAAGTCGGCAAGACCTGTGCCAAGTTTCGAGAGTGTTGAATAGCAGGACAGCCCTACAACATGTAGTGCCTGATAGCTTTGTTGCCCTACTACTGCTTGTGGTGGCGCCGCGTTATTCAACACTCTCAGTTTCGTGGATTGTGATAGCCACCGGCCGGTGGTATAATAAAACGAGGCGACGGTCTCGTGTTCCCCGCTAAGCAAGACGCGGAGGGGACTGCCATGATCGGGCGAGTGTTTGGGCACAGACTGCAGTTGCCAGAAGTGAAGGCGCTTTCCTGAACACAGTGGGACACGGAAAGCGCTTGTTGTTTGCTAGCATAGGAACTAGCATGGGGTCGCAGAGGTGGTTGCCATGGCAAGACTGATTGGAGAATGCTTGCGCGAAGTCTCTTCGCTTACGTCGGAGCAGGTAGTGCAGGCCCTGCGGAAGCAGGTATCCCTGCTGGACAGTGGCGAGAGCATGACTATTGGAGAGATTCTGATCAGGGACGGTATGGTGACGAGGGAACAACTCGGCAGGGCCCTTACCATGCAGCGGAAGGAGTCTGGCGCCGATCCCAAGGTTTCCCGGCGGGAGTCGATCTTCGTCCCCAGAAGGATAACCCTCCCCAGCGCTCCGTACGAAGCACAGGCCTAGGGCGCTCGGCAGCACCGGACCATCTGACTTTGTATGACGGGTTCGGCAACGGCCCGGGGGCAGGTCTAGACGGCGGCCAAGCGCTGACCGTGGGCATAGGCCAGCGACAGGGCAAAGTAGCCTGTGGCGACCTCCCGCGCATCCACTCGTTCCTGGGCACCGAAACCGGGCAAGTCCAGTTTGAAGCTCTCTACTTTGCCTCTGACGTAGGCACGGTAGCATTTGTAGAAGGGCAGAAGCAGGCGCAGGTCTTTGTCTCCCGATTCCGCCAAGTAGCGATCGACCAAGAGCTCGGAGAGGTCGCTTCGCTTCGCAAAGTCCAGTTCCATGACCAGAAAAGCGAGATCGGCTGCCACATCGGCATAGCGAAAGCGGGCATTGAACTCCACACAATCGAAGATACAGATTCCATCAATCAAACAGATGTGTTCGGGGCGAAGGTCGCCGTGGCAGTCCCTGATCCGCCCGGCGGCGATTCTCTGCCAGAACAGCTTCTCTTGCTTTCTGAGGAATTCCCTGCTGTAATCGGCAATGGTCTCGAGCCACCGCGGCGGCAAGGTTTTCCCAACGTACGGTTCGGTCTGGGCGAAGTTCTCTTCTACGTTTCGGGCGATGATATCTGGCTGACCGTAGAAGGAGATCGCCGGCCTAGTGGCGGCAGTGCGGTGGAAAGCGGCCACCTTAATCGCGATCCGTTCGATCATCCTGGGGTTCACCTTCCCCTGCGCCAGCAGGCGATCCATCATCCGGCTATCCGGCAGGCGATGCATTTTCACCGCATAGTCCACGACTTCTCCTCGCCCCTCTACGGCAATCCCGTCCGCGTTCTTGGTGATCGGCACGACGCCAAGATACATGTGGGGGCATAGCCGCCTGTTCAGTAAGACCTCCTGCTCACAGGCGAAGAGGCGCTTCGCGATGGTGGTGAAGTCCAGAAAGCCGAGGTTCACGGGCTTCTTGACCTTGAAGGCTAGCGAATCGGCCAGGAAGATGACCGAGGTGTGGGTTTGAACCAGTTGCACCGCGCGAGGCCGATGAGGATAAGCGCTTGGTTGACGCAAAGCATCGACAATTGCCGGGAAAGCCACGCTCACCTGAACCACCCTCCAGCAAGTTCCCTGCACCTTCACAAGGGGCAAGAGATATGCCAATACCCTTGATCCACATAGTGTGGATAACGATGTGGACAAATGGGTGGACAAGGTCGTTGACATTCCCATATATTGTGGTATGATATCGAAAGACCCCAACATCTAGTGCTAGTGTCGCGTCTTTGTCCCGAGAATGCCCCGCGGAGGGTCCAGCGCGGCGTCGCACGAGGGGCCCGCTGCCAAATTGGTGGTCAACCCACGGCAGCGCGCTGTGACCAAGTATCGAAAGGATTGCCGAACGATGCAACCCGACACTATCGACTCCTTGCCACCTTTGACAGAGCGACTGACCAAGAACGCCCTAAAGGTCCTGAGGGACCGCCGATATCTCAAGACCACTGACGGCAAGACTGAGGAACCCGAAGACATGTTCCGTCGCGTTGCCAAGAACATCGCTGGCGTGGAGGCGTCGGTCTACGGCCAGAGCGTCGAAGCTACGGCCCGCATTGAGGACGATTTCTACCGCATCATGGCTGCGCTAGAATTTCTGCCCAACTCTCCAACGCTAATGAACGCCGGCGGTGAGCTGCAGCAGCTGGCAGCCTGCTTTGTCGTCCCCATTGAAGACTCGATGGATAGTATCTTCGAGGCATTGAAGAGCGCAGCGCTGATCCACAAGAGCGGCGGCGGCACTGGGTTTGACTTCTCCAGACTAAGGCCAGAAGGGGACGTGGTCGGCTCGACGGGGGGCGTGGCCAGCGGGCCTCTTTCCTTCCTCAGAGCCTTCAATGCTGCCACCGAAGCGGTCAAGCAGGGTGGGACCCGCCGTGGTGCCAATATGGGCATTCTGCGTGTGGACCACCCCAACATCGTCAAGTTCATCACCGCGAAGGAGGACCACAAGGAGCTTACCAACTTCAACCTCTCCGTGGCGATCACGGACGAGTTTATGGAGGCGTTGCGCGTCGACGGGGAATACGGTCTGGTTAATCCACGCACCGGCAAGGAAGTGACACGGCTCCGCGCCAAGGAGGTGTTCGACATGATCGTCGATGCCGCCTGGAAGAGCGGCGAGCCCGGCGTGGTCTTTATTGACCGCATCGACGCGGCCAATCCCACACCCCAGCTGGGGCATATTACGAGTACTAACCCATGTGGCGAACAGCCCCTTCTTCCCTATGAGGCGTGCAACCTTGGCTCGGTTAACCTCGCGCTGATGATCAAGGAGGAGAACGGCGTCCCACGGGTGGACTTCGAGCGGTTGGAACGCGTAGTCAGGACTGCGGTGCGCTTCCTCGATGACGTAATCGACGCCGGCCGCTATCCGCTGGCCGAGATCACGCGGATGGTGCGTGGCAATCGGAAGATTGGCCTGGGCGTGATGGGCTTCGCCGACTTGCTGATCCAGCTGGGCATCCCCTACGATTCTTGGGATGCGCTGCGCACGGCCGAGGAGCTGATGTCCTTCATTCACCAGCAGGCAACAGCAGCTTCGGTGGAACTGGCAAAGGAGCGCGGGCCATTCCCGAACCTCGCCGGCAGCGTCTTCGACCGGAACGGCACGCCGCGCCCACGCAATGCAACCATCACCACCATCGCGCCGACAGGCACCCTAGCGACTATTGCCGGCTGTTCGAGCGGCATCGAGCCGATCTTCGCCGTCTGCTCGGAGCGGCATATTCTGGATAGCCGCCTGATCGAGGTCAACACCCAGTTCGAGCGCATTGCCAAGGAGCGAGGCTTCTATAGCGAGGCGCTGATGGAAGAGATCCTGGCCAAAGGCTCGGTCCACCACGTCGAGAGCGTCCCGGATGACGTGAAGCGCCTCTTCGTTACCGCCCACGACATCGCCCCTGAATGGCACGTGCGCCTGCAGGCCGCCTTCCAGCGCTATACCGACAACGCCGTCTCCAAGACGATTAACTTCGCCCAAACCGCCAGCCGTGACGACATTCGCCGCGCCTATCTACTCGGCTACGAGCAGGGCTGCAAGGGACTTACGGTGTACCGCGACGGCAGTCGCGAGACGCAAGTGCTGGTGACCGGTACCGGCAAGAGCACTGGTGGGCCAGGTCGAGTCGACCGGCGGCCGCGTCCCGACATTGTGTACGGCATGACCCGCAAGATGAGCACCGGCTGCGGCAGCCTGTATATCACAATCAACGAGGACGAGAACGGGCAGCCCTTCGAGATCTTCGCCCAGATCGGCAAAGCCGGGGGGTGCGCCTCGTCCCAGACCGAAAGCACAGCGCGGCTCTGCTCGGCATTGCTGCGACTGGGTGCCGAGCCCGACCTGATCGTCAAACAGCTGCGCGGCATCAGCTGCCATCTCCCCACCTTTGTCAACGGGACCAAGGTGCATTCCTGCGCCGACGCTATCGCCCAGGTCCTCGAAGACTACCTGTCGACCAAGAAGCCGGCGACCACGCCTAAGGTCGATATGCCCATCGGCAACCTGCCCACAAACGGCGGCAAGGCCGTGGCCATGACCCGTGGCGCTTGCTCCAACTGCGGCAGCAGCGCCCTCGAACATAGCGAAGGGTGTGTCGTGTGCCGGTTGTGTGGGTTTTCGGAGTGTGGGTAGTCCTGTGAATGCACAGCAGGCTGCATTTGACCGGCCCGAAATCGCTGCGAATCGTGGAGGTCATAAGAGTTCATCATGAAAAGGGTGTTGACACAGCCTGACTTGATCGCCGAGGCGAGGGCGTTCTGCCCAGAACGTCTTCCGATTCGCTCGATGATGCCAACCGCGAGCTTGATCACCTAACCGGCATCCGTCACTTCTTCCCTGACCAAAGGGCCTTTGAGGAATTCCGAGAATTACTCCTCCAACGCACCGCGAGGCCAGACGGGGACGGAAAGCGGGAGTGGGGCGACTTTCAGACTCTTCGCTGCTCGTCGGCGTAGCTGACAGCACCTTCTTCGGGCCTGATCCGGCCACGCCTTACCGGCTCTCGCCGCGAACAGGAGACAAGGAGACAGGAGACACCGGAGACATTTGGCCGCAATGTCTCCTGTTCACCAGCACAGTCTGCCTGAACAGGAGACAGGAGACAGGAGACGCCGGAGACATTTGGCCGCAATGTCTCCTGTTCACCAGCACAGCACGTCTGAGCAGGAGACAGGAGACAGGAGACACCGGAGACATTTGGTCGCAATGTCTCCTGTTCACCAGCACAGTCTGCGCAGATGGAGGGGACGTGCCCCAGGCAAGGGAGAGGCCGACCAGATGCCACCATACCATGCCATGCCATACCGTATCCATGCCAGCTACATGCACCAGGTTGTAGCATACCGTACTACCATACCACCATCCTACTATACCAGG
>Ga0315298_1000589_pt1 | contig 70581 bp, 58 predicted proteins | sample WHS_1_MG_FD_203077 | JGI IMG/M metagenome (GOLD analysis project Ga0315298, IMG submission 203077) | Extremophilic microbial mat communities from Washburn Hot Springs, YNP, Wyoming, USA - WHS_1_MG | ecosystem: Environmental > Aquatic > Thermal springs > Hot (42-90C) | place: USA: Wyoming...
CGCACACGATGCGCGCGGATATCGAACCCGAGCTTCATGGCGCCCACCCGCTCGATGTTGCTAGCCGGGAATCCTTCCTCGATCAGCGAGGCAATCACGTGCTCCTCGGCGGCGAGCTCGCACTGCCGCTGCACGACCGGATCCGGCTCATCGGCGAAGGCCGCCTGCTGAGCGGAGAGGTCGCTCCCGGGCAGGACGACGACTGCTGTGCCGAGGTGCTGGATCGGCCCGGTTCTGGCGATCTCCAACCGCTTGAGCCCGGCTCGCCGCTCCTCCCGGGAACGCTCCAGGTCCTCGACGTACCGCCGCGCCTCGTCAGCGGCGAGCTTGAACTCTGGTCTGGACACCGCCTCGGCTGCCAGTAGCATCGCCCGCTCCTGCGCCTTCTTGATCCGCACGTCGAACGACTTCTCCAGGTACTCCCGGACGATGGCCGCGTACCGCTCACGCTCCTTCTGGACCCTCCTGCGGCACTCGAGCTGATAGGTGCTCTTCACGAAGTCAGCGGTGGCCTGGATATCGACCGGGCTGACCTGCTGCGGCGGCTGCGGATGAGGCGCCAGGTCGAGTAGCACGTCGGCCGGCACGACCTCATACTGGCCGCCCATCTCCCGCACAGCGACGAGCTCACCGTGCAGGAGCGTGTCGTTGCCCTTGGTGTCCTTGCCGCGGATGCTGATCTCGAAGAAGTGGAGGCGGTACGGCGCCTCGGCAAGGGGATCAACGTAGAAGCCGATCCCACCGACCAGCGGGGCGAGCCGCTCGCGCAGTTTCTCGTCCACGGCGGCGTACAGCGGATGGCCCGGCCCGATGAGGACCGCATCCAGATGGGCATCCTGGTTCAGGTGCTCCTTGTTCAGCGTAACCTTGCGATAGCTCTGCTGCGGCTTGCCGAGGCGCTGGACGGATTGCAACCGTTCAGAGCGCAGGTCGGCGGGCACGTGGTCGATCCGCCACAGGCCGTCGGCGCGTGGCTCCACGCGGAGCCCGACCTCCCGCGCGGCGCCAATGAACTGGGCCTCGACGTACCGCGGCATGAGGCGCCGCTCCTCGGCCTCGAGGTTCTGCTGCTGGAAGGCGGAGAAGTCCACGTGGGCGCGGGCCAGGGCGATGCCCGTGGCCTCCTCGTACTCGCGGAGCTTGTTGGGATCGATGCGATCGATCTGGTCGATGTAGTCAGCAAGCTTTCGCGGGTCGTACGCCGCATCGCGGAGCATCTCCGGCAAGTTCACCTGGTTCAGCGACAGCACCTCACCGATCACGTCGAAGACGCGGCCTTCCAAGGCTTGCTGCATCTCATCGAGCTTCTCAAGTAGCCGATGAAGGATGCGGCCCTCGATGATCGGGTCGCCGTCCACCGAATCGGTCGCAACGAAGTTGAAGACGTGGACGTCGCGCTCCTGGCCGATGCGGTGGATGCGGCCAAGCCGCTGCTCAAGGCGGGTCGGGTTCCAGGGCATGTCATAGTTGATCATCAGGTGGCAGAACTGGAGGTTGATGCCTTCGCCAGCAGCCTCCGTTGCCACGCACACCTGGGCCTCGGTGCGGAACGCCTCCTGGGCGCGCTTGCGCTCGTGCGGGTTCATGCCACCGTGGATCTCGCAGGTGCTATAGCCCCACTTCTCAAGATGCTCGCGCAGGTAGTTCAGCGTGTCGCGGTGCTCCGTGAAGATGATCAGCTTGCCCCGGCCGTCCTTCAGCTCGTCGAATTGCGCCTGCTTCAGGCAGTCGCGCAGCGCCGTCAGCTTGGAGTCATGCGCCCGCTCACGCACACGGCGGGCCTGCTCGACGAGTTCCTTGAGTGCCGAGATCTCAGCGCGGAGTTGATCCAGCTCCGCCGCGGCGGTGAACCCGTCGACGAGCTGGTCCCGTGTCTCCTCATCGAGGTCATCCTCGTCCTGCTCCGCGTCCACCAGCTTTCCCGGCAGGGCAGCGAGACGCCGGGCCCGCTGGGCGGGCGCGAGCTGCTCCAGCTCCTGCAGCAGCTCTTGCTGCTTGCGCAGCCGGCGCTTGAGCGACTCGTGGATGGCGCAGGTCGAGCTCGCCAGCCGCCGCTGAAAGACGGTGCGGGCTAGGGCAGCGCTGGAGCGGCGCTGGCCCGACTGCTGGGGCAGGAACTGATTGATGTAGGCCGTGACCAACTTGTAGAGGGCGAAGTCATCCCCGTCGAGCTGGAACGCGATGGTCTGCGCGTGACGGTCCGGGAAGAGCCGGCGGCCATGGATGTCCCTCAAGTCCTCCTTCAGCCGCCGCAGCGCCCAGGGGCAGTCTTTTCCGAGGCGGAAGATCTCGCGGCGGATCGCGGTGGCCTGCTGGCCGAGGCGGTGCGGCTCGGGAAAGAGGTCGGGGTCGACGAGGCGGAGGAAGTGCGCGAAGCGGTCTTCGTCCCCGTGGTGGGGCGTGGCCGTGAGCAGGACCACGTGTTCGGCGATGGCGGTGAGCCGCTTGGCAAGCTGGTAGCGCTTGGTCTCGGCCACCTCGTCGGACCGGCCCGCCTGGGACTTTGTGTACGCCGAGCACTTGTGTGCCTCGTCGATGACGACGAGGTCCCAGCGCTGCTGCCAGACGCGTTCGCGCACATCATCCTGCTTGGCATAGTCGATGGAGGCGATCACCTGGTTCGAGCGCTGCCAGGGATTAACGAGCTGTTGCTGGTCCACGGCTGAGAAGATGATGTCAAACGGCTCCCCGAACCAGCGCAGCAGCTCATCCTGCCACTGGATGGTCAGCGGCGCTGGGCAGAGGATCAGGACGCGCTCGATCGCCTCCCGCAGCTTGAGCTCCTTGATCAGAAGGCCAGCCATAATGGTCTTCCCGGCGCCGGGGTCGTCGGCGAGGAGGAAGCGCAGCCGGGGCTGCGGGAGCATCCGCTGGTAGACCGCTTCGATCTGGTGTGGGAGCGTGCGGATGCCCGATAAACCCACTGCAAAGTGCCGGTCGTAGGCGTGGGCCAGCCTGATCCGCGCCGATTCGACGAGCAGCCTGAGCCGTTCCGCGTCAACCGGCGAGACCGTGCCCGCCCCATGGTCCTCCAGACCTGCCAGGGCAGCCGCCTCCGCTGGGGAGATTACCGCTTCGTCCAAGGTGCCATCGGGAAGCCTCACTCGGCACTCGTAGCCACCGGAGCCGCTCACGCCTAGAGGACGTGCATCCTCGAGAACCACGGCCACCTCGAAATGGCCGGGGAGCGACACCCGCCGGCCTATCGGAAGCGCCGGATTAGCCGTATTCATGCCTCCTCGCCTATTCTCCAATTGATCTTGTGCCCCTGCTCACGCTGGGCACGACGAATCCGTCCTGGTCTCTTGACTCGACTGCTCTCTGGCGCTGTGCTCCGCCCACCAGCGGTCGAGGTCGCTCCTCTTGATGCGGTAGGCGCGCCCGATCTTCGCCGCCGTCAGGTCGCCCCAGCGGCACCAGCGCTGCACGGTTAACGCGGGAACACCACCAATCGGCGGCTCGGTTGGCTTCCGGCCCCTTTCCCGCCATCGCCCCTCTTTGGGTTCCGACCGGGCTCGCGACGATTGTACTATGCACAAGCGTAACACACAACAAAGTAGGTCAAGGAGCGACCTTGGTGGCGAAGAGTCGGAACACCGCGTCAAGCGGCATTGAGGGGCGCTTGGCCGAGCCCAGCGACGGGTCGGCCCGACTAGGCCCCCCTCTTCAGCCTCCGCTCGGCGGCGTTCACCAGCTGGGAGAGGGGCAGCGTCATGATCAGGTAGATCAGCGACACGTAGCCGAATACCTCTATGGAGCGCAACGTCCGACCGTTGATCTCGCGGCCAACCCGCATGAGGTCGCTGATCCCGATGATGGCCACCAGTGAGGAGTCCTTCAGAAGGGCGATGAACTCGTTGCCCAGCGGAGGCAGGCAGAAGCGGAAGGCCTGCGGCACGATGATGTAGGCCATGGACTGGGCGTACGACAGCCCCAGCGAGCGCGCGGCCTCCATCTGCCCCTTGGAGATCGACTGTATCCCCGCCCGGAAGATCTCGGCGTTGTAGGCCGAGGAGTTGAGGCTCAGGGCTATGAAGCCGGACAAGAAGTCCGGGATGTTGATCCCCAGGCTTCCCAACCCGAAGTACACCATGAAGATCTGCGCCAGCAGCGGAGTGCCCCGCATGAACTCGATGTAGGCTATCGCCGGGGCCGACAGGATCGGGATCCTGGAGATCCGCAGCAGCGCAAGGGCGAGCCCTAGCACCACTCCGGCCACGATGGAGAAGACGGTGAGCTGGATGGTGATCCACGCGCCCGCCAGTAGCTGCGGGAGTATGGATCGCAGAAACTCCAGATCGATGGGCAATCCAGTGCCCCCCTAGATGCGAGAGAGTTGTCGGTGCCCGGAAGCCTCCCGGGCCGGCGCCAGAACCCCTTTAGATCCGCCCCCAAAGAGGGAACAAGGGCTGGGAGCCCCTGTTCCCTCCATCGCCAGCGATCCCCGGCTCCAAGCAGGGCGAGGCGGCGACAGCCGCGCGGTCGCCTACATGCCCCACTTCTGCAGGATCTTGTCGTAGGTCCCGTCCTTCTTCGCGGCGGTCACGAAGTCGTTGAAGGCCTTCACCAGATCCTCGGCATCCTTTCGGAAGGCCGCACCGATATCCTCCGAGGTGAACGGCTTCCGATCGGCTACCTTGACCTTGGGGTGGTTCTTGACGAAATCCAGGGCCACCATAGCGTCGATGACGCCCGCATCGACCTTCCCCTGCTCCACAGCCAGCATGGTCTCGGCACCACCATCGAACTTGCGGATCTCCAGGCCACCGATCTTCTCGGCCGCCTCCTGGCCCGTGGTGTCGATCTGCACGGCCACCGTCTTGCCCTTAAGATCGTTGGGCCCCTTGATGGTGGTGTTGTCGGCGGGCACCACGATCATCTGGCCAGCAGCGTAGTAGGGCTGCGAGAAGGCCATCTCCTTCTTCCGCTCGTCGGTGATGGTGACGCTGGACAGGATCATATCGCCCTTGCCCTGCTGGAGGCCGACGAAGATCCCATCCCAGTTGATGTTTTGGATCTCCAGCTTGACGCCCAGCGACTTGGCGAAGGCATCCGCCACGTCCACGTCGAACCCGACGATGTTGCCGCTCTCGTCCTTGAACTCCATCGGCCTGAAGGTAGCGTCCATCAGGACGACCAGCTTGCCCGCCTTCTTGATCCGGTCGATGTTGGGACCGGCGGCGGCAGCGGGCGGCGTGGTCGGGGCGGCCGTAGCCGCGGGCTTGGTGGCAGCAGGGGCCGCTGGCTTGGTGGCTTCCGCCGGAGCCGTGGGTGCCGCGGCCGCCGGCTTGGTCGGCGTCGGCGCGGCACCCTGCTGCTGGCACGAGACGACCAAGGACAGGGTTACCACTGCCAGAAGGGCCAACAGGTGGTGTGGATGCAATCTCTGCAACGTCCCGCTCTCCTTGCTCACAATATCTCATCAGGCTTCCCTGGGCTGGCGGTGCGCCGCCACGGGGAGCACCTAATGCTTGAGCACCTTGCTCAGGAACTGCTGGGTCCGAGCCTCCCTGGGGTGGGTGAAGAAGCTCTCCGGGTCGCTCTCCTCCACGATGACCCCCTCGTCCATGAAGACGACCCGATCCGCCACCTCCCGGGCGAAGCCCATCTCGTGGGTGACCACGATCATGGTCATCCCGTCCCGGGCCAGGTCCCGCATGACATCCAGCACCTCCTTGATCATCTCAGGATCCAGGGCGGAGGTGGGCTCGTCGAAAAGCATCAGCTTCGGGTTCATCGCCAGCGCCCTGGCGATGGCCACCCTCTGCTGCTGTCCACCCGAGAGCTGCGATGGATAGACGGACGCCTTTTCCGGGATCCCCACCCGCCTCAGAAGCTGCATGGCCGTCTCCTGGGCCTCTTCCTTGGCGACCTTGCGAACCTTGATCGGCGCGAGGGTGATGTTGTCCAGAACGGTCAGGTGCGGGAAGAGGTTGAACTGCTGGAACACCATGCCGATCTCTCGCCGCAGGACGTTCACGTCCACGTGGCGCGCGCCAACCTCCACGCCGTCCACCCTGATCTGCCCGCTGGTGGCGGTCTCCAGGTGATTGACGCACCGAAGCAGCGTGCTCTTGCCGGAGCCGCTGGGTCCACACATAACAACCACCTCCCCCTCCTGGACGGAGAGGTTCACGCCCTTGAGGACGTGGAGGCGGTTGAACCACTTGTGTAGGTCGATGATCTCTACAAAAGCCAGCTCGGCTGCCCTCGCTTGAAGCTTGCTCGGACGGGTGGGAAAGCGGAAGTGCCCCGGCCAGGCGAACAAGGCCGGAGGCTCTGGCCGCGGTATTATATTCGTGGGGTTATCGTCACGTCAATCTAGTGCGGGGTCGATGAAAGCCGCAGGGCACGGGAAGCGGGGGCGCAGACCGGGCGAGCCGTGCCGCGGTGGCAGTGGCAACCAAGGCGCGACCGCGGCACGGCCCTGACCCGGGACCAGGCAGCTCCGGCTATTGCCCCTTCACCTGGATCAGCTCCCATCCGCCTTCCGGCTTGTTGTCCTTGGGGTCTGTCATCAGGTTCATCGGGTTGGCCATGCCCAGATAGAGAGCATCGCTCGTGGCTAGCATGTTACGGATCCCGTAGCTGAGATAGTTGCCCATCCCGTCTTTGCTGATCTGCGTCGCCGCGCTCCTCGAGGATGCGAAAGAGAATAGATCGGCCCCGTAGGAGCTGTTGAGCGGAAGGATGGCCGAGCCCAGGGGCACCCCTATCATCTCCTTTGCCAGGGCGTCCATCAGATCGGATGCCAGGTAGCCCCAATCCATGGTCCCCACGTACAGCTTGTTCTTGAACACGGCCATAGCCCAGGTGTAGTTGTTGAAGAAGTTGCCCATCCCCGACGAGCCCCACTTCGGCTTTCCCATCCCGGTCTTGGCCATGGTCCAAGACCCGTTCCTGTACACGGGCAGCATGGACTCCCCGTATAGCACCTCCATCTCGGGCTTCGCTGAGGCGAAATTGCGCCCCCTGAAGATGCTAATGGCCCTGTAGGTGCCGAGGATGGCGGCCGTGAGCTGGGTCTGATCGGGGGTGTAGTTGTACGCGCGGAAGTGAGCCAGCGTGGAGAGCATGGGCACGTGCATGGTGCCCCAGTACAGGTACCCATCGAAGGAGGCCAGGGCGCCACCGCCGTAGGTCCGCGCAGTCACCGGATCGGGCTCGTAGAAGGTAGCATCCCACACCTTCGTCCAGTCGGTGACCGCAGAGGAGGTGAAGCCGCCCGCTGGGATTGGGGGGCTCATGAACAGCCCGGCCACCGAGCCTCCACCGGCGAACTCCGTCCCCGGCCAGGTGGACACGAAGATGCGCCCCTCGTGAACGGCCAGCTCGGCGGCGTCGCCCGCCACCCTCCCGACCTCGGCGAATTCGAACAGCTTGGAGGGATCGTATCCGCCGGCGTTGCCCCCCATCCACCGGAGGACCCTCCCGCCGCCAGTCCTGGCGGCAACCCCGGCGTACAGTACTCCGTCCACCACCAGCCACTTCCTGATGTTGGTGTACGACGATAGGTTGGCCGAGCCGAGGAAGTCCCCGCTCACCGCATCGAAGGCGAACAGGTTTATGCCTCCCTGCATGCCCGGACCACCCAGGAACACCACGCTGCCCAGCGCCCCGGCCGACCTGAGGCCAATGGTGGAGTTGAGTCTCGTCAAGTGGGGCTCGCCCACCACAAGAGGTGTCTTCTCCGTGAGGAGCCTCTTCGTGGTGTCGAAGGTGAAGATCTTGGGAGGCCTCCAGTCGCCTATGGGAGCCGCAGCCGGTTGATACTGCGGGGGCAGCTGCTTCACCCAGCCGCTCTGGCCGAACTCGCAGACGTAGGAGTCCTCGAGGATCGGCTCAGTCACCCCCAGATAGCCACCGATCACTAGGCAGTGGACGTTGGGCGCGGTGCCAAACCAGAGGTTGCTCCCAGCCTTCGCGAGACCCCAGACGTAGGCCTGGTTCACCTTGGGCCTCGCGCCGGACGGGCACCCGCCCGACGGTATGGCGCCGTTCCTGGAGTCGCCCACGCCGTAGAAGCACTCATCGGTCTCAGCCTTGGCCAGGAGATCCCTCGTCAGCCCGCCGGGAAGCCTGGCCGACGACTGCGCCGATGGCGGCAGCAGCTTGGCCACCCCCTGCTGGACCTTGACCTTCCAGAAGTCCTGCAGCATCGACAGATCGGCATTAGGGTCGCCCTTATGTGCGGATTGAGCATACGCGGTCGGCAGGCCCAGTCCCGCAAGAAGCACCAGCAGCAGCGAGATCAGCACTATGCGGTTACCGGTCGCCATCTTCTGCCCCTTTCATCATGGCCGAACGCGTCATCCCCATGGCGTTGTGATCCATAGCAGCCACCAGCTCGATGAGCCTGTAATGGCACGTCCGGGACTCGGACTGCAGACACACACCCCTTCTCGCATCCTGTTGGTTTCTTTGACACCCTGCTCTCGATGAAGGATCGTTGGCCAGCTGGTCCACCGGCGGGGGAATGAGTCATCACCCCCGCGGCTCATCACGTGTGCCGGGGACCGCTGTCCATGTGCGCGGACGCCTCTGCTTGCCATCCGAGATCGCGAACAGTCGACAGACTGTTGTTTCTGATGCCTAGCCGTTTCCAGTCATTTCCACCTCCCCTTAGTAGTTCTAGGTCCTTCATGCTGGCGATTATAGCCGGCATCCTGGTGCAAGATCAGTTAGAGTTGGGTTTGAGCCGCCATCAGCTCCGCGGAGCCAATCGCTGTGCGACGATGCGTAGCGCGGCTCGCGGGCAGGCGCTGCCACCGCTTTGGGAAGGGCAGTCTGGTCCACCATCGCGGGCGAAGGGCACACCTCTTGCACCGCTTCATGGGAGCTGCATCCTGATGGAGGAATCATGGCTCACGCGGAGGAGTCGGCGGAGGAACCCTGGCACACCCTTCACGCGAACCAGGTCCTGTCCAGGCTCGACACTGGATGGGAAGGACTTACCGAGGAGGAGGCGACCCTCCGGCTCCGCCGATTTGGTCCCAACGGGGTGCCGACAGAGGAGAAAGCCCGACCCGCCACGATCCTGGTGCGCCAGGTGAAAAGCCCTCTAGTCTACATCCTCCTCGCCGCCTCAGCTGCCGCCCTCGCCCTCCAGAAGTACGTCGACGCCAGCGTAATCCTCGTGGTGGTCGTTCTGAACTCTGTGGTAGGTTTTGTTCAGGAGTTCAAGGCTGAGCAAGCCATGAAAGCCCTGGCAGAAAGCCTGGCCCCCAGAGCCCGCGTACTACGTGACGGGGTGGAGAGAGGAATCGATGCGAGGCTAGTGGCCCCAGGCGACCTCGTCCTGCTCGAGTCTGGTGTCAGGGTACCAGCTGACCTCCGGCTTCTGCGCGCCTTCGACCTTCAGATCGACGAATCGATTCTCACGGGCGAGTCGGTACCGGTGGTCAAGCATCCCCAAGCCATGCATGACCCCAGCGCACCTCTGGCAGATCGGATCAACATGGTCTTCAGTGGAACAAGCGTTGTGCGCGGGCGGGGGGCGGGAGTGGTGGTGGCCACGGGGTTGCAGACCGCCTTCGGGCAGATCTCGGCGCAGGTGCGCCTGGCGGGAGAGGTCGAGTCGCCCCTTCAGCTCCGTCTGAGCCGATTCGCTCGCCTCATCGCCGGCCTGGTTCTGGCAGTGACGATCCTCGTCTTTGGCCTCGGACTCGGCATCGGCGTCAGCTTGCCGGACATTCTCCTGACAGCCGTGGCCACGGCCGTAGCCACCGTTCCGGAGGGGCTGCCTGTCACCATAACGGTCGCTCTCGCAGTGGGAGTGTGGAGGATGGCCAGGCGGAAGGCCATCATCCGCAAGCTGCCGGCCGTCGAGACCCTAGGTAGCTGCACAGTCATCTGCTCGGACAAGACCGGCACTCTCACCAAGAACGAGATGACGGTCACCAGCATCCACGCTGGTGGACGGCTCTACCGCGTCACCGGCAGCGGTTATGCACCGGTCGGCGAGATACTTGCTGACCAGGAGAAGGTCCAGCTAAAGGAGCATCCCGAGCTCGAGCTCACCCTGCGCATTGGCATGCTGGCCAATGAGTCCTCCCTGTATCTCGAAGACGGAGACTAGCGCCCCCGGGGCGATCCTACAGAGGTAGCCCTACTGGTTGCCGCCATGAAGGGAGGGCTCCACTGCGAGCTGGAGCGGGAAGCCTATCCATTGCTTGACGAGATCCCTTTCGAGTCCGAACGCCAGTACATGGCCACCCTGCACAGTCACAAGGGGCAGAGTCTCATCTTCGTCAAGGGCGCCCCGGAGCGAGTGGTTGCTCTGTGCGACAGCTCACTGATGGGAGGGACCACCATTCCCCTTGACCGAGAATCCCCATTGCAGGCGAGCCACCGACTGGCCTCGCAGGGACTGCGAGTGCTGGCCATGGCCTTCAAGTTCGCCCCGCCGGGTACCCGAGAGGTGGACCACAAGGATGTCGAGGGGGGGCTCACTTTTGTTGGCCTAGAGGGGATGATCGACCCACCCAGACCGGAGGCCGTCGATGCAGTGGCACGATGCAGGGATGCTGGGATCAGGGTGGTAATGATAACTGGCGACCACAAGGTGACAGCGGAGGCAATCGCCCGGAGGCTGGGGGTCACCACGAGGCAAGCCGCCCCTACCGTCGACGGCCGGGAGTTGGAGCAGATGGACGACGAGCAGTTGCGTGCGCGAGTTGAGGAGGTATCGGTCTATGCGCGGGCGTCTCCTCATCACAAGCTGAGGATAGTCCGGCAGCTTCGCCATAGGGGGGGATGTGGTCGCCGTCAGCGGCGATGGAGTGAACGATGCTCCAGCCCTGAAACAGGCCGACATCGGGATCGCGATGGGGATCACCGGCACCGACGTGGCCAAGGAAGCATCCGACATGGTGCTGGCCGACGACAATTTCGCCACCATCTATGCCGCCGTCGAGGAGGGGAGGGTCGTCTTCGACAACATCCGGAAGGTGGTAATCTTCCTGATCCCCACCGGGCTCGGCCTGGTGCTGACAGTCATCACGAGCATCGCCCTCAGACTGCCTCTGCCCTTTCTGCCCGCTCAGGCCATCTGGATCAACCTGGTAACCAACGGATTGCAGGACGTGGCCATGGCGTTCGAGCCCGCAGAGGGGGACGTAGGCCGCTGACCTCCCCGGCACCCGCGGGAAGGACTCTTCACCAGATGGATGGCTGAGCGTACTGTTCTCGTCGGCATCGTTCTTCTGGCCGGCACCATGGGTGCCTTCCTATGGCAGATCCTATCGGGCGCTCCCGTAGAATACGCGCGGACGGTGGCCGTCACCACCATGGTCCTCTTCCAGAACTTCCATATCTTCAACACGCGCTCCTTCACACGCTCCCCATTCCGAATGAACCCTCTGTCCAATCGGTTTCTCTACGCCTCGATCGTGGCCGCCCTGGGGCTCCACATTCTTGCCCTCTACTGGCAGCCTCTCCAGGTCGTTCTTGCCCTCGAGCCGCTCACTATCCAGGACTGGCTAGTGATCGTCTGGATTGCGGCCTCGGTCGTGGCGGTGGTGGAGGTGGACAAGGCAGCCAGGCGGCTTATCGGCGGGTGATCCTACGCAGGAGATGTAGATCTGGTCGGGGATACCGTCCCATAGCATCTTGGTAGGCAAGCTGCTAGACTCTCGGATGTAATCTAGCCACCATGCAGATTGGGAATGGACCGATATGTCCCAGTGGATAGTGGTCGGCCGTGAGGGCTGCCCGGTCGCGGGCTACGTGACGCAGGTGGTCTCCGAAGAGGAGACCGGGAACGAGGGCGATGGGGAGGGCGTGCTGCGCCGATGGGTGGTCGAGGCGTGCGAGGGCCAGATCCAGCAGCTCATGGCCGACCCGCGTGTCGTGAGGATCACCTGGGAGAGGAGATAAGCGTCGGCCGGCGATGAGGGGCTGGCCGCCAGGGCGTCGCGCAAAGCTCCTCATCGCCGGCGAGCGAGACCGACAGTGCCTCCCCACGCTCGTCGTGGTAGCTGAAACTGCGCCTGATCACCTGACAGGCACCGGCTCCGGCTTCTCCTCAGCCGTGGCGGCCCCGGATCGCTCGGCGAAGGGGCTTATCTTCTTCACCAGCACGATAGCCAGATTCAGCAGGACAGCGAAGAAGGTCGCCGAGCCGATGGCGTCCAGCTGCACGAAGCCGATCCCCAGGGTGGTCGGAAGGTTCTTGGCTGGATCCAGGGCGTTGACGGCGGCGTTGGCCCCAAAGACCCCTACCAGAGCGGCGCACACCGCGATGGTGATGCCGTAGACCCCGAAGTTCTCCAGCGCTCCCCAGTCTTCGGTCGCCGATGAGATCACCTTGGTGCTCGCCCCGGCGATCATCCCGAACAGCACCAGCGTGATCCCGCCCATCACCGGGGCTGGGATGGACTGAACCAGTGCCCCGAACTTGGGAACCAGCCCCAAGAGGATGGCCGTCACCGCCGCCACCTGGAGCGGGCGGATGGAGTACACCTTGGTGATGGACATCACTCCGATGTTCTCGGCGTAGGTGGTCTGGCCGGTGCCGCCACCCAACGCCGAGACGAAGGTGGAGAGGCCATCCCCAATGAAGGCGTTTCCGATCTCTGGGGTCAGGTCTCGATCCATGTACGCAGAGATCGCCTTGACATGACCGATGTTCTCGGCGACCAGCATGACCACTACCGGAACTATAAGGGAAACGGCCTGAGGGTTGAAGGTCGGGGTGACGAAGTTGGGCAGCCCAAGCCAGGCGGCGGAGGCAACCCCGCTGAAATCCACCTTACCCATGATGGCGGCAGCGGTGTACCCCACGACGACCGCGACGAGAACAGGGATCAGCCTGGTAAAGCCTCTGGTGGCCACGGCGACGAAGATGGCCACCACCAAGGTTATCAGCGCCAGGGTCCAGTCCTGGGAGGCACTGCCCCAGGCCACTGGGGCAAGCCCTATCCCTATGACTGCCACGACGGCGGCTGTTACCGGTGGAGGCATGAGGGCAGCGATCACCCTGGTGCCGGTGGGCGTTTTCGCCAGGAGTCCCACCACCAGGTAGACGAGCCCGGCCACGGCGATCCCGCCCAGCGCCGCCGGGACCCCGCCATGACCCTCTGCTGCCAGCACGGGCCCTATGAAGGCGAAGGAGCTGCCCAGATAGCTGGGGATCTTCCCGCGGACCACCAGCATGAAAATGAGGGTGCCTATCCCCGAGAAGAACACCGCCAGGTTGGGATCGAACTTCATCAGGACCGGGGCCAGCACCGTAGCCCCGAACATCGCGATTACGTGCTGCAGACCCAGGCCCACGGTCCTTCCCACGGGCAATGTCTGCTCAGGGAAGATCACACCGTTGCTGCTCTTGCTGGCCATGCGCCCCCTTTTCCTCCCCCAGTTAATCGATCGAAATTGCCGCCCAGCGCACCACAGTGATCACCAAAGGTAGGTACCACCTCGCCTGCTCTGGCCGTTCCGCCTCACTGGCACCGGCTTTCCAGCTGTCCGCGCAGCGCGCCCTCACATGCCGCCTTCGATCTGCGATGCCCCATCTCCTCAGAGGAGCCTCCCCTGCCCCCTCGCCTCCGCGGGAAGCTCCTCCGGCACGAAGGGCTCATCCGTCGGATCCTCCGCCCCGGTCGCGTTCTGTCTGTCCCCGGCGTCTCCCAGTCCAGGCACGATGTAGCCGTGCTCGTTCAGCCTCTCATCGACGGCCGCGACGTGTACCTCCACATCGGGGTGCTCGCGGTGCAGCGCCTCCACGCCCTCGGGCGCCGCTATCAGCCCCACGAAGCTCACCTTCTGCACCCCCTTCTGCTTCAGCCGGCCGGCCGCCAGGATGGCGGATCCTCCCGTCGCCAGCATGGGGTCGAGGATCAGGGCGATGTCCACCGGCGGGTAGGACTGTAGCTTGTCGTAGTAGCGGACCGGGCGTAGGGTCTCCTCGTCGCGATACAGCCCCAGATACCAGATGGGCGCCCCAGGCAGAAGCTCCTGCGCCGCCGGGATCATCCCCGCACCTGCCCTCAGGATCGGCGCGAAGCCCACTCGCTTGGCCAGAACCCTCTGGGTAGTCATGCCGACCGGGGTGATCACCGACACCTCGCGGGTCGGCAGGTCGGCGGTTGCGAAGGAGAGCAGCATCAGGGATATCTCTTTCAGCAGCTGGCTGAACCTAGCGGGCGGGGTCCGCCGGTCGCGGAGCAGGGCCAGCTTGTGTCCTAGCAGCGCATGGCCGCCGTAAACGCGGACGTTGTCCTCCCCCATGATCGTCGGCCACCTCCAGGAGTTCGAAACGATCGTGTTTCGCAGAGAGCCCGTCGGCATTTCGGTCCACCCACCGGACACACTACGCCGCGCGGCGCAGCGCCCGGCCAGGAAGAAGGCGAAAAGGACAAGCGGAGAGGCGGGACCGACAGTGCCAGGGTGGTGTGCCCGGCCCCGTGACCCTGACGATCTCGCCCCCATGAAGCGACTGGTCGTGGAGATGGACACACCCATCTGCATCTATTGTACTACTTCGTCGGCGGCTGGGGAACCTTGCCCACTTGACGCGGGAGCACCACAAGCATATACTTATTTCGGTTTTTGGCGAACGATCGAATGAATGAGGGTGGCAAGTGGGCATCAACGACGTCTTCCACGCGCTCAGCGACCCGACGCGCAGGGAGATACTCCGGCTGCTCCGCTCTGCGGGGGAGATGTCCGCTGGCGAGATCGCCGCACACTTCCCCCTGGCCAGGTCCACCCTCTCCGGCCACTTCAACGTCCTCAAGCAGGCCGGGCTCATCGCCACAGAGCGCCAGGGCACCTCCATCCTGTACAGCCTCAACGTCTCGGCGACCGAAGAGGCTCTTTCCGCCATCATGGAGCTGTTGGGTGTGGGAAAAGCGTCGAGGAGGGAAGATTCATGAGGATCCCCTGGAAGATCGAGTGGCTTAACTGGACACTCATTGCCGCCATGTTTCTACTGACTGCTCTGGCCTGGGGATCCGCCCCCGCCCGACTGCCAGTCCACTGGAACTGGGCAGGCCAGATCGACGGCTACGGCGGCAAGACAGAGGTCATGCTGGGCTACCCGTTCGGTACGCTCCTTCTCTACCTCCTCCTGCTCGTGCTGCCCCGAGTCGACCCGGGTCGAGCCAACTACGCCCGCTTCTCGGGGGCTTACGCTGCCGTAAGGCTGGCCATAGTGGCGGGTGCCGCGGCCATCTACACGGCGACCCTTCTCGCCGGCCTCGGCTTCCCCATCGACACTAGCAAGGTTGTTCTCACCATGGTGGGGGCGCTGCTGATGGTGCTGGGCAACTTCATGGGGAAGCTGCGGCCCAACTGGTTCGTGGGGATCAGGACACCGTGGACCCTCTCCAGCCGGACATCGTGGACCAAGACCCACAGGCTCGGGGGGTGGGTCTTCATCGTCACTGGACTCTCCCTCATCGTGGCAGCGCTGCTGCAAGCCCAGTGGGCTTTCCTGGCCTCGTTCTCCCTGCTGGGGCTCGGCGTCATCTGGCTCACCATCTACTCCTACCTGGTGTGGCGAACGGACCCCAACAGGGTCCCACCGGCCGGCTCCCGGCCCGAATGAAGGGAACGTCGGGTAGCTGGATCCCACCGACTCGGCTCGCGGCATGGAGACCTCGAGCCCAGATGGAACCTCTGGCGGGCGAGAGGCCCGCTCAACCCTCCAGCAGCAGCCGCTCGGGGTCCTCCACCAGCTCCTTGACTCGCGCCAGGAAGAGGACGGCCTCACGCCCGTCGATCACCCGGTGGTCGTAGGACAGCGCCACGTACATCATGGGACGGACCACCACCTGGCCTCCAACCGCGACCGGCCTATCCATCACCCTGTGCATCCCCAGGATCCCAACCTGAGGGGGGTTCAGGATCGGTGTGGACATCAATGAGCCAAAGACGCCTCCGTTGGTGATGGTGAAGGTGCCCCCTCGCAGATCCTCCAGGGTGAGGGTGCGCTCACGGGCTCTCTTCACGAACTGGTCTATGGCCGCCTCGATCTGAGCGAAGCTGAGTCTGTCGGCATCCCGCAGCACCGGCACCACCAGCCCCTCAGGGTCCGCCAGCGCAATGCCGATGTCGTAGTACTGCTTCAGCACCAGCTCCTCGCCCTGCAGCTCGGCATTGACCTGGGGGAAGCTCTTCAGCGCCCCAACCACGGCCTTGACGAAGAAGGGCATGAAACCTAGGTTCACGCCCGTGGATTCTCTGAAAGCCTGCCCCCGCCTACGCCTGAGATCAACTATGGCGCTCATGTCCACCTCGTTGAAGGTGGTCAGCATGGCGGCAGTCTGGAGCGCCTCCACCAGGCGGCGGGCGATAGTCAGCCGACGGCGGGACAGCATCTGCCGAACCTCGGGCCGCCCCTGGGCCGGCCGAGCAGCTGGCGGGGCCGCACCCTCCCCTGCCGTGGGCCGCGGCGGCGCGGCCATAGTCGGGGGCGGCTCTGCCGCCGCTGTGGCCCCATGCTCGCGACGGGCGTACGCCTCCACATCCTCCTTCATGATCCGTCCACCGGGCCCTGTGCCCTCCACCTGGGAGAGATCTACCCTGAGCTCCTGCGCCAGCCGCTGGGCCATCGGGGAGACCGGAGGCTTGCCGGCCTCCCGTGCAACCTCGATCCCATGAGCTTCCGGTGCGACCATCGCCGCGGCCGCAGCCTCCTCAGACTCTACGGCCACGGCCGGCGCGCCCCCCGCCTCGGTCGGGCCGGCGGTCGCAGAGCTTCTTTCTACCTCCCCCAACCTGTCCCCTGGATGCACGGTCTCGCCCTCTCGACGCAGGATCTTCGACAGAACGCCGGGCTCATCGGCCGTCACCTGGACACTCACCTTCTCCGTATCCAGCTCCACCACCGGCTCCCCGGCAGCAACGTTGTCTCCCTCGCCCTTCAGCCAGCGCCCGACCGTCGCCTCCAGGACCGATTCTCCCAAGGCCGGCACAACGATAGCCTTCGGCATCATCACCACCTCAGCTTTCGGCTGCAGCAACAATACCCAGCGCCTCGCGCACGATCCGTCGCTGGTCCCTGGCGTGCCACTGATGCGAACCCTCCGCCGGGCTGGCCCGCTCCGGCCGGCCCGCATAGCGCAGCGGCAGCTTCGCGCCCAGGAGGTCCCTCAGCCGTGGGGCCACAAAGGCCCACGCACCCATGTTTTCAGGCTCCTCCTGCGCCCAGACCACCTCCTGGAGTCCGGGATAACCTTGCAGCACCCCGCGGAGCTCCTCCTCAGGAAAGGGGTACAGCTCCTCCAACCTGACGATGGCCGACGGCGGCGCCCCACTCTCCTTGGCGTCGCCGCGGCCCGCCACCAGCTCCGTGAAGATCTTGCCGCTGCATAGGATCAGCCGCCGCACCATCTCGCGGCCCTCGCGAGCCTCGGCGTCGTCCATTACCGGCAGGAAAGTGCCCCTCGACAGCTCCTCCGGGCTTGACGACGCCAGGGGGTGCCGAAGCAGGCTCTTGGGAGATAGAAGCACCAGGGGACGTGGGTCCACCGCCATCAGCTTCGCCTGCCGCCGGAGAAGGTGGAAGTACTGGGCCGCCGTAGTGGAGATGGCGACCCGAAGGTTGCCCTCCGCCGCCATCTGGAGAAAGCGTTCCAGGCGAGCGCTGGAGTGGTCTGGCCCCTGGCCCTCGTATCCGTGGGGCAGGAGGAGCACCAAAGAGCTGGTGAGGCCCCACTTCGACCTGGCAGTCGTCACGAAGGAATCGATGATCACCTGCGCGGCGTTGGCGAAGTCGCCGTATTGCGCCTCCCAGAGCACCAGGACACCTGGCGCCTGGACGCTGTAACCGAACTCGAAACCGAGGGTCGCGTTCTCAGATAGGGGGCTGTCCCAGACGTCAAAAGAGGCGCGCGCGACGCGAGCCCTCTGCAAAGGGCAGAAGTGGGCGCCGTTCTCGAAGTCGTGCAGTATGAGGTGCCGCTGGCTGAAGGTCCCCCTGGACGTGTCCTGGCCCGTCAGCCGGATGGGGACCCCTTCAGCCAGAAGAGAGGCAAAGGCTAGAGCCTCAGCGTGGGCCCAGTCGATCCGCCGCTGGGCCGGTTCGCCCTCCGGGGAAAGGGCCGCTCGACGTCGGGCGTAGAGAGGCTCGAGCCGCCTGTGCAGGTGGAAGCCTGGAGGCAGCGCCAGGATGTCCTCATTCAGATCCCGCAGCCTGTCGAGAGGGACCGCAGTGTCCGGAACGGCGGCCGCGCCTGCCCCGCCCGTCCCGGCCTTCCCAAGTCCCTCCGCCTCGGTTCCACCTGCCCTTGGGAGGGAGCCTCGTATGGCCTGCAGCCTCTCCTCTGCCGCACGCTCCAGTGCATCCGGCTCCTGCTGCTCCACCACACCCCGACGAACCATCTGGACCGCCCAGATTCGTCGTACCGTGGGGTGGGTCTCGATCCTCCTGTACAGAACTGGCTGCGTGAATGACGGCTCGTCCCCCTCGTTGTGGCCGAGCCGCCGATAGCCGATCAGATCGATGACGACGTCCTTGTGAAACCCCTCCAGGTACGCGTGCGACAGCCGAACCGCCACGATGCACGCCTCGGGATCGTCCGCGTTGACGTGGATCACGGGGATCTCGAACCCCTTAGCGAGATCGCTGGCAAAAAGGGTGGACCTCGCCAGCTCCGGCGGCGTGGTGAACCCGATCTGATTGTTCTCGATGATGTGAAGGGTGCCGCCGGAGCGATACCCCGGCAACCTGGAAAGGTTCAGCGTCTCGGCAACAATCCCCTCCCCCACGAACGCCGCCTCACCGTGGATCAGCACCGCCAGCACGGCCGACTCGTCTACTGCGGCAGGCCCGGCGCCTTCGCGCCGCTCGCTAGCGGCCCTGGCCATACCCTCGACCACGGGGTCGATGAACTCCAGGTGGCTGGGGTTGGGCACCAGCAACACCGACATCTCGCGATCTCCACTGCCGCGCACCTTCCTCCCGGCCCCAAGGTGGTACCTCACATCCCCCGTCCAGCCAGCGCTGGAGGCGTCGCTCGTATAGGCGCTGGGAGGCTCGTAGTCGCCTCCGAACTCGGCCAGGATACGCTCGTACGGCTTGCCCAGGATATGGGCCAGAACGTTCAGTCGACCCCGGTGGGCCATCCCCATGACCACTGAGCGGGCACCTGCAGCGGCGGCCATGACGATGGCCTCATCCAGCATGGGCACCAGCATGTCCAGCCCCTCCAGAGAGAAGCGGGTCTGCGCCGGGAATGCGGACTGGAGAAAGCGCTCGAATGCCTCCACCTGGGTCAGCCTCTCCAGCAGCCTCCTCCCATCGATGGGGGCGGCCGGTGGAGAGTATCGCCCCGATTCCACGGCATCGATCCACCAGTCCCTCTCCTCCGAGCTGGACACATGCTCGAACTCCAGCCCCATGGTTCCCTGGTATGCCTGCCGCAGCCTGCCTATGGCCTCCTGCGCCGAGGCCGCACCCTCGGCGACGGGCCCTCCCACCACCATCGCCGGCAGCTCCGCCAGATGCGCTTCAGAAAGACCGTGGGTCTCGGCCATCAGCGCGCTGTCCCCGGGCGGCGGCGACCCGAGCGGGTCCAGGCGCGCGGCATGGTGGCCGTACATGCGGATGGCAGTGGCCAGCGCCCTGGCGCCGCACAACTTCGCAGCGTCGGCCGGCATGGCCCCAGGTCCGACCCACGGCGGGCCCAAACGGTCGAAGAGGGCCCTGGCCGCAGGCTCCACCGACGCCGGGTCCTTCCGGTAGAGATCGAACAGCTCAGCCAAATAGCCGATATTGAGGCCGGAGAATTCCTCCCAGCCGACCCTTCTCGCGTCACCCATGGGCGTCTCCTTCAACCTCATCAAGCAAATCCAATGCCACTGGCAGGATTGACAGCTACTTAACCTCGTGCCATACTGCCGGCCAAAACATTTCAAAGTCGACGAACAGGACTAGTAAGCCCCAGAGCGAGCCGCAGCGAGTTGGGTACGGTGCGAGCCAATGGACACGCGGGGGCCGAATGGACCTGGGAGACGCAGCGCGAAACGGGGCCAAATGGCGCGAGTGCGCCGCGTATAGTGCCGCGGTCCCGGATTAGTACCTGCCGGCGGCCCAACCGTTAGCGTGGGCAGGGCGACGGGTCCGTTCGGGGCTCCTCGCCCGGCGAGTGTGGCCCGAGCCACACCATATGTGGTTCGGCCAAACCAGGGTGGTACCGCGGAGCGCCCCTCCGTCCTTGGAAGGACGGAGGGGCTTCTTGATTGGCGCACTCCCATGGGAGTCTGCATCGGCCCAGCGATGCAGGCGCCGGCCCAAGGGCCGGTGCGTCGATTCCACCACCTATCCATGTAGAACCGACAGAGAAGGGGGAAAGGAATGAAGAGGGGATTCGGGATCCAGGCGAAACTCGCCCTAGGGGGGCTATTCCTCGCGGCCATCCTGCTGGGCTGCTCCTCCACTCCGGCCGCCGCGCCCACGGCGGCGAAGCAGACGGGAGCCGCCTCGGGGGAGCCCATCGTGATTGGCCTCGTTACAGAGGTAACGGGGGCCCAGGCCAGCACGGGCGAGAACCAGACCAACGGGATCAGGATGGCGATCGATGAGTGGAACCAGAAGGGCGGGATCAAAGGCCGCCCAATCAAGCTAGTAATCGAGGACGACACATCCACGCCGCCGGGGACCGTCAACGCCTTCAACAAGGTGCTGGAGCAGAAGCCGGTAGCGGTGTTCATCCCCAACTTCGCCAACTTCGACATGGCCATAGAGCCAGCGATCCGCAAGGCCGGCATTCCGGCCATCACCGGAGCCAGCGGTCCGGGTGTCACCGCCGCTGGCAACCCCTGGATCTTCAGGGTCCGCACCAACGACAACATCATGGGCAAGCTGGCCGCAGAGTACGCCGTCAAGGAGATGGGCGCCAAGAAGATCGGGATCCTCTACGTCACGGGCGAGATGGGGGCAGGGGCATCGGCCGTGGTCAAGCAGAACCTGGAGGCGTTGGGCACACCGCCCGTGGGTATGGAGTCCTACAATCCAGACGATAAGGACGTGACCGCCCAGCTGCTCAATCTCCAGAAAGCGGGTGCAGATCTAGTCATCGGCTGGGCCTATCCGCCGGATGCTGCCATGGTCATGACCAACATGCTCCAGCTGGGCGTCAAGATGAAGCTGCTCGGGTCCCCGGCCTACGCCGTCTCGGACGCCCTGAAGCTAGCCAAGGAGGCTGCCAACGGACACACCGTCATAACCGACTGGATCCCCAGCGACGATCCTGCCACCCAAGCCTGGGTGAAGCAGATCGAGGCGAGGGCCAAGCTGCCCGCCAACTTCATCCACTCCGTCTACTACGACGGAATGAACATCCTGGCATCGACCATAGAGAAGGTCGGGACCGACCCCGCGGCCATAAGGGACGGGATCAGAGCGGTGAAGGGGTACAAGGGCATAACCGGGGAGTACTCCTTCGACGCCAACGGAGACGGCCTCCGACAGGCTTCCATCGCCCAGATCAAGGACGGTAAGCCGGTTCTGATCAAGACAGTGAAGGGCCAGTAGACCATCGCCGACGTGGAGAAAACCCCTTCCTGGATCCCGCGGGGCCCCGCGGGATCCAGGAAGTAGCAGCTGGAGCACACCCTGTGGAAATGCTCTTGCAGATCCTGATCAGCGGCCTCGCCATGGGCAGCGTGTACGGGCTGGTGGCGCTGGGCTTCGTCCTACTGGTGAACGCTGCCGATATAATCAACTTCGCCCAGGGTGAGTTCGTGATGCTCGGCGCCTTTCTGGTGTTCACCTTCGCCGAGCTCTGGGGTATCCCCTACCTCCCGGCCATCGTGATGGTGATGGCAGCCATGGCGCTCTTCGGCATGGTGATGGAGAGGATCGCATACCGTCCCCTCCGCAACACCAACACCGCCACCATCATCGTGAGCACCCTGGGGATCTCCGTCTTCCTGCAGAACATGGCCCTCAGGGTCTGGGGAAGCGTTCCCGAGTACTTCGGACAGCCCTTCGGGAGGCAGATCATCGACCTGGGCGGCATCAGGCTCGTCCCGCAGCACCTGCTGATACTGGTGGTCACCGGCCTGCTGGTGTTGCTGCAGCACTGGTTCTTTCACTCAACACGCCTCGGCAAGCTGATGAGAGCAACGGCGCAGGACAAGCAGACAGCACGGCTGCTTGGGGTGAACATAGGGCTTATGACGTCCCTTACCTTCGCCATGGCCTCCGCGCTGGGCGGGCTCGCTGGGATCCTGCTGGCCCCTACCTTCTATATCTCGGTCGAAATGGGAGTTCGCGTGGGGATAAAGGCCTTCGTCGCCAGCATCATCGGTGGGTGGGGGAGCATACCCGGCGCTCTGGTCGGGGGATTGGTCATCGGGCTGGTCGAGGTTCTGGCTGCGGCCTATGTGTCGTCCCTCTACAAGGACGTCTTCGCCTTCGTGGTGCTCATCGCCGTCCTGGTGCTGATGCCCAGGGGGATCTTCGGCGAGAGGGTGGCCCAGAAAGCATGAGTGCGTTCCGTTCGCGTCGCAGCCTAGCGATTCTGTCAGCGGCAGCGCTGGCCGCCATCATGCCCTGGCTGTTCCCATCGGCATACGGCCTCGTCCTCCTCAACACCGCCCTCATGTACAGCATCGTGGTCATCGGCCTGAACTTCGTGTATGGCTTCGGCGGGATCTTCTCTCTTGCACAGGCAGCCTTCTGGGGCATCGGAGCCTACACGTCAGCCCTGGTGACCACCGATGCCCACCAGGGATACATGGTGGGTTTGCTGGCCGCCTCGGTCGTCACGTCCACCTTCGGCCTGGTCCTGGGGGTACCAACCCTCAAGCTCCGGAGCCATTACCTCACCATGGCAACCCTGGCCTTCGCGGAGGCAGTCCGCCTGGTGCTCATGAACACCGAACGGCTCACCCATGGCGCCAACGGGATTCGGGGGATCCCTCCCGCGTCCCTTGGCCCGCTGGTCTTCGACACCCCGGAGCGATCGTACTACCTGAACCTGGCCATGGCGCTAAGCGCCCTTCTCCTCACCGTGAGATTCCGGCGGTCCCGTCTGGGCCGTGCCCTCGAAGCGACCCGAGATGACGAGATGGCCGCCGCCGCCAGCGGGGTCGATGTCACCCACGCCCGGGTGCTCTCCTTCGTGCTGAGCGCCTTCCTGGCAGGGGTTGCCGGCAGCTTATGGGCAGCATTCACCTCGTACATCAGTCCCGAGACCTTCGACCTGTTCAGCACTATTCGGTTCGTGGCCATGCTCCTGATCGGTGGCGCCGGCACCGCAGCAGGTCCTCTGGTGGGAACATTGCTTCTCACCTTCCTGCCGGAGTGGCTCCGTTTCCTGGAGGCCTACTACATGGCCATCTACGGGCTGAGCATCGTCCTGATACTGATATTCGCGCCCACCGGCCTCGTCGGACTGGTGCGGACCCTCGGTGACAGCCTTCCACATGCGAAACCGATCCGAGCCATCCCCCGCGACGATGCAGAGCCGAGCGCGAGATCGGGCGAGCAGACGGAGCTGGCATCCGGCGCGGGACTCCAGCCAGTCGAAAGCGACGATTCCTCTCGACCTTCCCTGACCCGTCCAAGGGGACTGGAGGACGAGATCCCCCTGCTGACCGCCACCGGACTCACCATCGCCTTCGGCGGTCTGGTAGCCGTCGACAGGGTGGAACTCTCCGTGGCGGAAGGGGAGATCAGGGGCATCATCGGACCCAACGGCTCCGGCAAGACGACCCTTCTCAACCTGATCAGTGGGGTATACAGGCCGAGCCAGGGCCACCTCTATCTCCGAGGCGAGCTGCTGGACCGCTTCGGACCGTCCGACAGGGTGGCCAGGGGGATCGCCCGCACCTTCCAGAACATCCGGCTCTTCCCCCGCATGACCGTCCTGGACAACGTCAAGGTGGGCACCTATGCCCGAAGCTCGGCGGGGATCGGCAGGATCTTCCTCCGTTCCCGCGGGGTGGTGGCGGAGGAGGCCCGCGTGGAAGCGCGGGCGATGGAGGCGCTGGCCATCGTGGGACTCGCCCGTCGAGCCATGGACATGCCGGGCGACCTTCCCTACGGTCAGCAGCGGCTGGTGGAGGTGGCCCGAGCCCTGGCCACCGAGCCGCGCCTGCTTCTGCTGGACGAACCCGCCGCCGGGATGAGCCTTGCGGAGAAGCAGCGGCTGGTGGATCTGGTCAAGAGGCTGAACAGGGAGATGGGCATAACCGTGATCGTCATCGAACACGACATGAGGGTGATCAGCGGGCTCTGCGATCGGGTGACGGTTCTAAACTTCGGAAAGGTGATCGCCGACGGGACCCCTCAGCAGGTGAGAGACGACCCCGCCGTCGTCGAGGCCTATCTGGGAAGGAGAAGACGCAACCGTGCTGAGTCTCGATAGGATCGTCGTGAGCTACGGCCGCGTCGAGGTACTCCACGAGATCTCCATGGAGGTCCGGAACGGGGAGATCGTGGCCCTGATCGGGGCCAACGGCGCGGGCAAGAGCACGACACTGAGGGCCATATCAGGGGTGCTGAGGCCGACATCGGGCAAGATCACGTTGGAGGGAAACGACATCACAGGCAAGCCGCCCGAGAGGGTGGCGGCCGCAGGGATCGCCCATGTCCCGGAAGGTAGACGCGTCTTCCCGGGCTTCACCGTAATGGAGAACCTGGAGTTCGGAGGGCTGGCACTCGGCAGACCCGCAGAGGAGATCCGGAAACGGGTGGAGGCCGTCCTGGAGATGTTCCCGCGCCTCAGGGAACGGTACAAGCAGTACGCGTGGTCGCTGTCGGGGGGCGAGCAGCAGATGCTGGTCATCGGACGTGGACTGGTTGCCGGCCCCAAGCTGCTGATGCTGGACGAGCCATCCCTCGGCCTGGCCCCGACCATGGTCGACCAGGTTTATGACGTCATATCCGAGATCCGAGCGAGGGGAACCACCATCCTCCTGGTGGAGCAGAACGCCGCCATGGCCCTGGATGTGGCCGACCGCGGATACGTGCTGGAGCTGGGTCGCGTGGTGCTGCAGGGCTCAGCGGCCGACCTGGCGGAAGACGAGACCGTCAAGCACTCCTACCTAGGCACCGGTGCGGAGGATCTGGCCTAGCTCCCCGATCCCTCGCCTCGGCAGCTCCCGCAGCCTCGAGGGGCAGATCCCCATCCACAACCTAGTTGTTTTGCCTGCAGCCATTCAGGATCCACCTTGACATCGTGTGTTATACTCCCATCATCAAGAACCCGCCTGTGGAATGGCCGACGGGTTCGCTCGCACACCTCCATCTCCAATTCCCATTACATGGCGCTATTACACCCCTGCGCGGTGTGTGTTCACCGGGGTGTGTCAACCACTGCCCTGGCTTCGAATCCGCACTGGCCCGGTCCTGCCGTGGTGGGCGTCGAAGAGGTGCTCTCGGCGTGTCCGCCGCGGCCTTGCCGAGGCCGGCAGCGGGACGCGCAAGCGCGGACTGGTTATGCGAAAGAAACCGAGAACCGGCAGCACGCCGAGCCATGCGCCGTCAGGAGATCGGATTTGATACCTGCGGAACAGGGCAGACCCCAGCGGGAGATCCCGGGGGGTCGCCGTCGCTCAGCGATCCGTCGATTCATCGCCTTCGGCATCCTTCTTGGTCAGCTAAGGTACAGGGTAGCCATCACCGCTATCATCGCCGCCTCGGCCCTGGCCGCGTGGGGCCCGTCGGCTCAGATCGCCGTGGCTGGGCCCTCCAACGCGATACCTGCAGCCCGCTCAAGTCAGGAGTCTCCAGGCGATGGGTCGGTCCGGACCGCCGGGGAGAGCCTGGGGGCAGCCTCGGACGCCACATCGGACTCTTCACCTCCATCCTCGGAGTCCACCGACGCCGTGGGAGAGCCGCAGGGAGACCCCGGGGAAGGCGGCGAGGCGACAGCCGCGGAGAGAGCCACCCCGACCTCCAGAGGCGGCACTAGGTCCGTCGAACCGTCGCCAGCCGACAAGCCAGATGGGCTCTCGGCAGGGGATAGGGTGGCGTCCATAGCCCAGCAGTACCTCGGCTTTCCCTATGTCTGGGGAGGCTCCTCTCCCCGAACCGGTTTCGACTGCAGCGGGTTCGATGGTTATGTCTACCGCGAGGCGGGTATACCACTTCCCGCCCACGACCTCTGGGGGCAGCTCAATGCCGGACCAAGGATCGCCATAGAGGACCTTCGGCCAGGCGACCTCGTCTTCTTCCAGAATACCTACAAGTGGGGGCTGTCCCACGGCGGGATCTACATAGGGAACAGGCAGTTCATACACTCGGTGGAGGAAGGGGTCGGAGTGCAGATCAGCTCTCTCGACGACGGCTACTGGGCAAGCAGATTTGTGGCCGGCTCGCGACCCTGGGCATCCATCCGGGGTCCAGCGCCATAGGGTCGCTGCTGGCTGGTGGGACGGTAGCGGCCGGCGGCGTGTTCGCTTATCCTGTAGTACATGGCTAGGAGCACCAACAGCCCGGGAGACATGGCCGCGCTGGCGCGCGCGATCAGCCCTCTCCCACCGAGCGTCTGGTGGGAGCTAGGCCAGTCCATCCTGATCTGCACTCCCCGCTCCGTGGCTGACGATTGCGAGCGGCTGGTCGGCTACCTGCAGCCGGCGCCACGGGTGGAAGGGGCAGGGATGATCCCGCCACGAGAGCCCTTCCTGCTGGTAGCCAACCACCTCCAAGCCTCCAACCTCTGGATCGGATGGGTAGCCGCCACCATCACCGCGGCCGTAGCCCGTGCCCGAGACCGCGATACGCGCAATCTTCACTGGGTGGTGCTGTCCGAGTGGAGATGGTTCGAGCTGGGAAGACTGTGGGTACCCAACCCGGTCTCCTCGCTCATCTTCCCCCGGGCCGCTCGGTGTTGGGGGCTGATCCCCATGCCATCGCGCCCAACCGACGTAGCCGGAAGAGCCGCTGCGGTCAGGCGGATGCTCGCCTTTCTGGGGCAGGGGCACCTCCCCCACAGCGCTACCGGGGAGCCGGTGGCGCTGTCCCCCGAGGGAAGGGCCAGCTTCGCCCTGCTGGAGGCGCTCCCGGGGACGGGCAGCCTCCTCCATATGGTGAGTCGTCTGGGCATCCCTCTGCTCCCTGCAGGTGGGTTCCCGAGCGAAGGCAGGCTAGTGATCCGCTTTGGCCCGCCATTTCGGCTGGAGAGCCCACCCACTGGAGACATCGACGGATGGGCTCGACGACGAGTCATGGCGGCCATCGCCAGGCTTCTCCCACCAACGATGTGGGGCGCCTATACGAGCATGGTCGAGGGGCCAGCGGACGGCAGCTAGACCCCGCCCTTCCCGGCTTCCGTGAACTCGCGATGCAAGATGGCGACAACCGGAATGCATACCAGCCAAATGGCCCCGGTCCACACCAGCCGAAACCCGAGCAGCGCTGCGATCCCTTCGGTAGAGCTGTAGCCCCAGGCGTGCATCGCCCCTAATCCACCGGCTTCAACCACACCAAGATGGGAGGTGATGGGGCTGACCAGCACTATCGCCAGCCCAAACAGGTACACGGTTGCAGCCTCCAGCAAGGTGAAGGTGGTTACCCCCACGGAGCGGGCCACTAGGTAGAAGGCTAGGACGAGGGCGAAGAGGTATGCGACGATCACAGGTGCCGAGTGGAGCACGACCCGAGGCGTGATCAAGAGTCGGGCCGACTCCACCATCTCCAAGAACTCCGGGCCAACGGCGCCCAGGGGAACAGCTTCCACCAGTCGCCTGGCCAGTCCACGGATCGGCCGGGAGCGCAGGAGAACCCCGACGGTCCCCGCCAGGACCGCCAGTAGCCCCAGGACGGAGGGTCGGAGCCAGTCCCATCCGGGGATCCCCAGTGTCGCCAGCACCACCAGCGAGACAGTCGCCTCGCCTGCCAACAGAGCGGTGGTTGCGGCCGAGGATCTAGAGAAGTCCGCGCCGGCTACCCGACGCAGCACGTAGTTCTGGGCATAGATCCCGGCCGGCAAACTTACAGCGATCTCACCCACGGCAAAGGCCAGCGTCAGCTGTTTCCACGTAAAGGGGATCTGGATCGTTTCCATGAAGTACCGCCAGAGAAGCCCCTTCAAAATCAGGTACACGATGGCGAGTCCCAGCGAGAGCAGCATCACACCAAGAGGGATGCTACCGATCTGTTCCATCACCGCCGACGCGTCTGAGACTGTCAGCACGAAGGTAAGCAGCGCAGCGCTGATAAGCACGGGGATCAGGACCCGTGGATGAGTAAGGGTTTCCAGCACTCGGCGCAGCATCAGTCCGCCTGGAGGGTGAAGATCAGCCTGCAGATTACTTCCTTGGAGATAGGTAGATCAAGCTGCGTGCCGCATTGGTCTCGCTCAATCCACCGCCAGACGGTGAACCTGAAGGGTATCGGATCGCCCGATGAGGAGATGGAGCCCTGCGGACGGGGGCCGAACCACCATTGCGATGGCGATATCTCCGCTGGCGAAGGTCCACAATGGATTGAGATCGCCGCGAGGACGGGCTCGGAGACAGTTCCCAGCGACTACTCTCGACACCGCGCACGCCACCGCATGGGCACACAGGTAGGCATCCACGCGGCTCAGCGCGCATCATCCGGCCGGGCAGGGCGTACGGGCTCCTGCGGACACTCAGCCACTGCCCTGCCGGTCGCAGCCAGATGTGGGTGAGTCAGGCTCTCTTCGCCGCCCCACGCGTCAGCGACAGAAGCTTGATCAGCAGCCCTGTCACGGCGAAGGCTGGTCCCAGCACGCCCACCATCAAGGCATCGTCCTTTCGACCAACCAGGTAGAGCGCCATGGAGGTGAAGATCGACGCCATGCTGAAGCCTAGATAGGCTTCGTCGGGAGCTTGCTCGAAGCTCCATGCCACAGTGTCGGTTCGCTCGGTTGATTCCACTGCCACCTCTGTCCCTCCTTCTCTCCCCCTTCTTGTCCTCGGGCCTCGGGTCCGTTGTTCCATAGCTCGACCTCACCACAGCTTTACGGCTGGATACTGGCCGGTGGAAGGAGATGTTCTACTTCCGCCTTGTTCCCTGCATCTTCCGTGCCCGCCCGCGGCCCACTCATCCACAGATTGCGAAGCCTCGCCAAGGCTGAGGCAAGCTGGTGCAGCCGCTCTGAGGACTCGGCAGGAGGACCATAGCGGTCCAGGTTGTATCCTTCGGTTAGAGTGCAGACCTCCTCCAGCCCGTCCAACGATGAGCCGCCGAAGAGCCTCGCCTGGTATTCTGCCGGGGTCTCGAACGGCATCCTCTCCAGCCCCATGAACCGTCCCAGCGACAGGAACTCACGGTAGATCGCTCTCACAGAAACGGAGCCACGCCCCAACGTCATTGACACCTCAGACAAAGGTGAGAACACCCGCTTCCAGATACCCCTGCATCGCTGCAGCATCCAGACGTGGAGACCGGACAACGACGGCCACGACCAGAGGGAGTCGCGGTTCTCCTCCACATCGTCCCCTCCGTCCCAGCCGCGGCGCAAAGAGGCCATCTTCCTGAGCACCAGCCAGATGGTCAGGGCCATCACCCCGACGGCCAGCGCGGCCTTGATGGTCAGGACAAACTCAGGGGGAAGATCCACCGGCCCGGATTGCTGCATCTCCTCGAGCCAGCGAAGCTCGTCCTGCGGCTTCTCGGGGCGCGCCACCCCGGACCTGGGGATCAGGCTCACCAGAAAGGCCATGAGGCGGACCAGGAGCTCGAACGGGATGGCCAGTATGAACACCGCCCCGGCGGCCAGGGAGGCGGCTGGCCCCGCGACCTCCTCCCACAGGGCTCCCACCCGATCGAGGGCCAGCAGCCGCGCCAGGACCATAACGCCTGCCATGAGGAGCGCGACCACAACCAGCAGGACCGCCAGCCATGGGCCTGCCACTCGAATAGCTGTACCTTCGGAGTGCTCCCTGCGGACGACATCCACAACGCGAGCCAGAGGCATGCCGATCAGCCCAGCCACGAGCACCACGACGGTGGAGCTGGCCATCAGTCCAGCGGGGAGGGGGGAGACAGCCCCGGCCAGCGCCACGAACACCAGGAGAGTGGTCACACCTACGATCCCCGCCCGAAAGCCCTGCTCCACCAGCGACAGCGACATGGGAGATCGCCCCAGGGCCAGAGCTCTCCACCACAGAAAGGCCGCAAAACCGATAGCGGCCAGGACGCCGACTCCCCCATCGACCCAGACGGACATCCAGATGGCCGTGAGGAACCCATCCTCCAGCCCCCGCAGGGACAGTCTTGCCAGCGCTACGCCCAGCAACGTTCCGCCCGCCATCGTGGCCATGGCAAGTCTGGCCAGGCCATTTCTCTTCGCGCTGGCCGACATGCGGCACGCCGCAACTCCGAGGATGAGGACAGCCATCAGCCACGGCAGGTCCAACGCCACACTGCCGGTTCTCAAGACCCAGAGACCCAGTGTCGCGGACCATGAATAGGTCCACGCGATTTCGCTACCGATCAGCAGAAGATACTGGATGCATCTGACCTCCCACCTCATGGGACGATGGCCTCCATCGCCTCCCGCCCAGGCCGCGGAGTCTCCCTGCTGAGGGCTGTCCCGACCGACAACTTGGCACCGCCAGCCTCCTTGGCGAGCAGAACGACAACCGGGTGCCCATCCTTCTCCAGACCCGCCATCACCTCGCCGGCGGCGGTCGGCAGCGAGGCCGCGACCACGACGAGGGTGGACCCAAACGGGAGCCGGCGCGCCTCCCTCGCGAGAAGAGACTCGAAGCCGACCGACTCCACTGTCTGCAGCCTTCCGAGGGCGAGGAGTATCCGTTCCAGCTGCCCCTTGTCTGCGGCCGACTCCACCACAATGGGCCCTGGCGCGCCCCGATGGGCCCCATTGCAGTAGAGCCCAACCTGGCACCCCTGCTCCAGCCCCCAGCGGGCGATGGAGGCTGCGGCGGAGATGGCGGCCTCCACCGCCGCACCTGCCTGTCCAGTCGGAGCGTCCGCCTCCAGAGGCGGGTTCACATTCAGGAAGATGGCCAGCCGCGGGCTAGTGGTGACATCGTACGTTCTGGCCTGTAGCCTCTGCGTTCGCACGCTGGCAGGCCAGTGGATCCTCCTCAGCCCGTCCTCGGGGCGATACTCGCGTGGGCCAGAAGGGCGTGACGCATCCTCGAAGATCCAGCTGCGGGACCTAAGATCTCCCAGCGGCTGCCGTGCCGGCAAGCCCAGATCGGGCAGGGGAACCAGCCGAGGGTACACCACCAGGCAGCTTGCGTTCTCGATGGTCCGCTCCACCGAGACGAAGCCGAAGAGGTCTCCCGACCGCAGCCGGACAGGGCCGAACAGGTGCTCGCCTCGGGCCACGCAGTGAAGCAAGTACCTGCGGCGGACCCGCTCGAAAGGGCGGAGGGCCGTGATGAAGGTCAGCGACACGCGGGCGGGTGAGCTGGAGGGTCGCACTCTGCCGCTCCTGAGCTTTATGCCTTCGGGCAGCTCGTCGGCAACCTCCAGCCAGGCCAGGGGGAGCAGCTTCCGGTTCAGGATCTGGAGGTCCATGGGGACCTCTTCACCAATTGGAACCCTGGTGGCTCCGAGGCCGCGGTGGTACTCCACCCCAACCAGACAGTACCTCTCCCAAAGCCTGGACAGCAGCGCGGCCACCAGCAGGGAAGCAGCCAGCAGGAACAGGGCTCCGGCCCTGGTTACGACGCTCAGGGAGAGGAGGGCGACCAGGAAGACCAGCATTTCGCTGCCGAACAACCGACCTCACCCCCCGGTGCCCTCGTCCTCCACGGGCACTGGAACGCGTTGCAGCAGGTCGGCAACCACCTGCACTCCACCTCGGCCGTGCAGGTAGCCCTCAGAGGTCAAAATCAGACGGTGGGACAGGATCGGCACCGCGAGCTTCTTGACGTCGTCCGGCAGAACGTAGTCGCGCCCTTCCAGGGCCGCGAGGGCGCGACTAGCTTTCAGCAATGCTATGGTCGCTCGGGGGCTGGCGCCGAGCCGCACGTCCGGCAGCCCTCGTGAAGCTCGAACAAGCTCCACCAGGTAGTCCTCCACTGCCTCGCTCACGTACACCTGCCGGCATGCTATGGACAGCCCCGGCAGCTCCGCGGCGGAGATCACCGGTTCCAGCTCCTCGAGAGGGTTGGAGCCCTGGAACCGACGTGCGATCCCCTTCTCCTCTTCCTTCGAAGGGTAGCCCAGGCCCAGCCGCATCAGGAACCTGTCCAGCTGAGCCTCCGGCAAGGGGAATGTACCCTCCAGCTCCACCGGATTCTCTGTAGCCAGCACAAAGAAGGGCTGAGGTAACCGATAGGTCTCCCCGTCCACCGTCACCTGCCTCTCCTCCATCGCTTCCAGGAGCGCGGACTGGGTTCGCGGCGTCGCCCTGTTGATCTCGTCGGCCAGCAGTATGTTGGCGAACACGGGGCCAGGGCGGAACTGGAACTGCTGAGTCTGCTGGTTGAAATAGGAGATCCCGGTCACATCGGATGGCAGCAGATCGGGAGTGAACTGGATCCTCTGGAACGTCAGCCCCAGGGAGCGAGCCATCGCCTTGGCTAGGGTGGTCTTTCCCAATCCGGGGACGTCCTCCAGCAGGACATGCCCTTCGCACATCAATGCCACCAGGAGCAGATCGACCGTCTCCTCTTTGCCAACGATGACGCGGCCAACGTTTTCGCGAACCCGCCTGGCGGCTTCTGCCACGCTCCTCACGGCAAGCTCCATGGTCTTCTTCGCCTCCCCGCCCTCAGCTGGACTCGATCCAAGGCGCACCGGCGCGCTGGCGTAGCTACCGGATCTCGCGGATTATACCACCAGGACCATCCTCAGGTTTCGGCCTCTCCATGTCGCGACGAAGCCATCAGCACCGCGCACTCTGCAGTCCCTTTATGAGATGAACGCAAGAGGCTATCATTGCGACCGAGCAGAGGGCCAAGGGCCGAGAAGGAGCCCGCGCCATAGGAGTATCGATCACGGGAGAGCACCACGGTGGAGGACGGGATACAGATCGCGCGAGCGGTGTCCGACGAGCAGCTAGCACAGGTGAGGGAGCTGATTATTGAGTACGCGGACTCCCTGGACTTCGATCTGAGCTTTCAGGACTTCCACCGAGAGATGGAATCCCTCCCCGGGCAGTACGCCCCGCCGGCGGGGGCCATGCTGCTGGCAACCATCGGCAGTCAGCCAGCCGGATGCGTCGCCCTGCGGCGGCTGGAAAGGGATGTCTGCGAGATGAAGCGGCTGTACGTCCGGCACGGCTTCAGGGGCAAAGGCGTCGGAAGGGCGCTGACATCGGCCATCTTGGGGGAAGCGCGGCTTCTGGGCTACTCGCGCATGCGACTGGACACGGTTCCATCCATGTTCGAGGCGATCGGCCTCTACCGCGCCATCGGCTTCAGGGAGATCCCTCCCTACCGATACAATCCCATTCCGGGGGCTCTCTTCATGGAGCTGGTCCTGGAGACGCAGAGACGACCCAGCCGTGCGGCTGCTAACGTTGAATGAGATGCACGGCGGTAGCCTTGAATGATACGGTGACAGGCATCCCCGGACGCAGCCCCAGATCCTCCGCGGAGCGGCGTGTGATCAGGGCCACCAGGGGAAAACCACAGTCCACGGACACCCTGACCTGAGAGCCGAGGAACGATAGGTCAGCCACGCGTCCGGGCAGCCTGTTGCGAGCGCTACTGGCCTGCGGCTCACCTCCACCCGGCGCCAGCACCAGATCCTCCGGTCTCAAGCAGGCCAGTACCTGCCTTCCAACGTCCACATCGCCCACCGCCTCCAAGTAGGTCTGGTCCAGGGCAACCACCGCGAGACCGTCCCGTTGCTCCACCACCCTGCCCGGAACCAGATTCTCGACCCCCACGAACGATGCCACCTTTTCGTTCACGGGGAAGCAGAAGACCTCCTCAGGCCTCCCTGTCTGCGCCACCCGCCCATCCATCATCACGGCAACGCGGGTGCCCAGCCTCATGGCCTCGGTACGATCGTGGGTGACGAAAAGGGTGGTGACGCCGCTCTCCTTCAGCACCTCTTCGAAATCATCGAGAAGAGCGGTCCGCGTGGGCGCGTCCAGGGCCGAAAACGGCTCATCCAGGAGAAGCAGCTCCGGCTCCAGCGCAAAAGCCCGCGCCAGACTCACACGCTGCGCCTCGCCCCCGGACAGCTTGCGAGCGGACCGACCCGCCAATTCCGCTATGCCGAACCTCTTCATCCATCTGGACGCCCTCTCCCCGGCCGTCCCACGGGGAACCCCACGCAGCCGAAGCCCTGAGGCTACATTGTCCTTCACCGAGGTGTCTAGAAGTAGAGGCTCCTGGAAGACAACGGCCATCCTCCTACGAAACCTCACCAGATCAGCCCCGCGCCCAACCGCCTCCCCGGCAAACCAGATGGCCCCGCTCTCAGGAGGGAGCAGCAAGGCCAGGGTATGAAGCAGCGTGCTCTTCCCGGCACCGTTCGGCCCGATGATGGCCAGAACCTCCCCCCTCATCACCTCGAGCCGAGGGACCTCCAGGACAACTCGACCGTCCCTGCGGACCGCCAGATCCTTCACACGAACCAGGGGAGTCTCCAGCTGAAGTGAAGCTGTCCCCGGCCGCTCTCGCGAACGGACAACAACTCCCACCTCTCGACCCGGTATCTCTGCCGAATGGTGCGCTTCCGACATCAGCCAGGCTGCTCCTCCGCCATTCCCTTTGATGCGCGCGTCGCATAATTGGCCGAGCGGAGCCGCATCAACCTCCCCCTCCATCATTCCGCCTGAGGAACCTCAGCACGCCCTCCGCGATCCCGCGAGCGACCCTGTCCGGGTCCCCAATGAGAAGCTGCCGGTCCGAGTAGCTGGTGAGAAATCCGGTCTCGATAATCACCTGGGGCACTCCTGGGGCCACCGCATGCTGGTAACGCCGTGCGTTGAAGGCGTAGTACCAGCGCATCCTGAGCGATACCTGCTCATCGTGGCGGGCCAAACCCGTGGACTCCGCGTAGGCCCCATTCAGCGACTCGACCAGGGCATCGTCGACCTCAGGAATGCTGGAAAAACCCGACCTTCCAACCTTGAAGCCGTTTAGAACCCCGCTGTTGTCGCCGTCAGCATGGATCGACACGAAGGCGTGCGCCCTGTACCGAATGGGCACCGCGGCCGGAAGCAGGTCCACCATCACACCTGCCTCCTCCAACCTCGCCGCGGCGCGTCTGGCCACATCCAGGGTGACCTCCCACTCGGCCTTACCTCCACCGGAGGTCCCGGGATTGCTACGCAGCTCGGCCAGCTCGTCCGGCGCCTGGTCGTACTGCCAGTGGCCTGCCTGCAGCCCAACCCTCCTGATCCCCGGCGGATCCCAGACCGGTACCGGGGGAAACGGAGCTCGGAAGAGCGCCCAACCCGAGGCACCCTGCGCCCTGATGGACGAGAGCGGGGGCTGCGGTTGCTGCGGGATGGGGAGCACCTGGGTATCGATCCAGCGGGCCAGCTCCTCCGGATCCCCGGGGGCCTCCGTGGGCGGCGCGGCCATGAGCTCGCCTCCTTCATCCAGGACGATCCTCGCCTCACCCCGGGGAGCAGCTGGGGCCACAACGGCTCCCACAGCCAAGACCAGCGCGAGGAACATCGCGCCTAACCTTCCCCCACGCCTAATCATTGCCTCCTTCTCCATGCATGCTCATCTGCCGCTCCCGCCCAGCCCTCAAGGCCCTGTCCATCACCCTCAGATCGGGCTGGACTCCCGTCCAGAACTCGAAGGCGTCGACGGCCTGGTAGAGCAGCATGTCATGCCCCCCCACGGTCCTGGCTCCCGCCATCTCCGCCATGGCCATCAGGCGGGTTCGCGGCGGCGCGTAGACCATGTCCACCACGCTGCACCGCGGCGGGATCTCCACCCCTTCCGGTAGCGGACAGTCCTGATCGTTGGGATGCATGCCCACGTTGGTACAATTGACCAAGAGGTCGGCGTCGCTCAGATTGGCGGCAACCAGCTCCCTCGCCAGGGGGAGAGCCTCCCACCGACCCCCTTCCCTGAACCCCGCGAGCTCATCGATGAGAGCTCTAGCGCGCGATACAGTCCGGTTGAACACCAGCACATCCCCTGACAGCCGACCAAGGACGTAGAGCGCCGCCCTAGCGGCTCCACCAGCGCCGAGCACCAAAGACTTCATGCCTGGCCTGAACATGCCGTTGATCTCCAGCAGCCGCCGGAAGCCGGTGGCGTCGGTGTTCGTCCCGATCCACCGCCCCTCCCTATTGGCTACCGTGTTCACCGCGCCGATGGCCCTGGCCTCATCGGTCAGCCCATCCAGGAGAGGAATGATCCGCTCCTTGTGGGGAGCTGTCAGGTTCAGTCCGGCGAACCCGGCCACCTTCAGCCCCCGGAAGGCGATCTCCAGATCCTCGGCCCTCACGTTCAGGGCAAGGTAACAGTAGTCGAGCCCCGCTGCAGCGAAGGCCGCATTGTGGATCTCCGGGGAGAGGGAATGGGAGACGGGGTACCCCAGGAGCGCCACCGCCCTGGTGCTACCAGTTATCCTGAAGAGATCCCCCTGTGCCATCGCCACTCACCTACCCAATGCCCATCAACCGACGAGCCTCTCGCACCGCCTCGATCCCCATCTGCCCGGGCGCTGAGCTGGCGACCGCCCGCGCGAAGGTCATGTCGACACCAAATAGGGGGGCGACCACTCGGGTGAACGCCCCTGCGGCCCCCATGGCGATCCCAACTAGCGGGATCTTCAGAAACTCGGAGCGAGCCCGAGCGCACGCCCGGAGAAGCCTCAGCCCATCCTCTGGTTCATTCGCTGTGGTCGCGATCTTTGCTACGGCGGCTCCAGCCTCCTGCTCCTCGGCGAGAATTCGGAGCAGCTCGTCCTCTCCCGGCGTCCCGCGGAAGTCGTGGGCGGATACCACCATGGGGATCCCCATGCCCGAGGCCAGGGCCAGCAGCCCCCGTCGGGCGACCGGCTCCATGGACAGCTCCACGTCTACCAGATCGACCTGGCCGCTGCGCACCGCGTCCGCCAGGATCGCCAACCGGACACCCGGCTCCACCGGACGGCCCCCTCCCTCTTCTGGGGCCCTGAAAGTGAAGAGCAGCGGCATGGGCACGCGCTGGTGCAGGCGAGCCAGAATGCCCGCCACAGCTCCAGGCCTCAGGTCCTGCAGGTAGTCGGCCCTCCATTCCACCAGGTCCGGCCCTATGCCAGACACCTGAGATGCCTCTTCCATTAGCTCATTCTCGGTCCTGGCGACGAGGGGAGAGCAGATCAGGGAGGCTGCTCCCCCAATGACCACCGATCCTACCACTACCGGCACCGCCGGCAGTCGCCTGACGACCGCATTGGAAACCTCACCCATCGACTCTCACCGTTTCCACCCTCGCGCCACCGGGTTGAATGGGCGTCATCCCAATGGACTACTTCCAGCCTCGACGTGCAACCCCTCCCCGCCTCTTTTTCAGAGGATCGTCCCGGTCAGGATGGCGGTCACACTCTCCCCAGCCAGCCGTTTTCGGCCCGGAGATAGGACCAGCAGCGCGTTGGCGCCCACCAGGGAGAGAAGCCTCCCGGAGGACTGCAGTCCCGTGGTTGAAGCGCGAAGCACCCCCCCATCCCATCGGACAACCGCCCTCTGAAACTCCGTCCTCTCGGGATCTGGGACCACATCGTGCTCGAGCACTGCCTCCACTCGGGGACGCTCGACCACCTCCAGCCCCTGCATCCGCAGGAGTGCGGGCCTCACGAACAGCTCGAAACTCACCAGCGAGGACACGGGGAAGCCTGGAAGACCGAAGCTCAGCTTGCTCCCAACCGTGGCAAAGGTGAGAGGCTTGCCAGGTTTCATCGCGACCCGCCCGAAGTGGACGGTTCCCATGCTTTCCAGGATCCCCTTGACCAGATCCTTCACCCCCATGGACACGCCGCCGGAGGTGATCAGGACGTCCGCCATCTCCAGCCCCCGCCGGATGGCCTCCTCCTGCTGTCCGCGGTCGTCCCTGGCGATCCCGAGGGAGATGGGCACCCCTCCCGCCGACTCGATGGCAGCCATGAGGGCGTAGCGGTTGCTGTCGCGGATCTTGGCCGAGCCCGCGTCCTCCCAGGGCTCGACCAGCTCGTCTCCCGTGGAGAGCACGGCCACTCGCGGCCTCCGGTACATCTTTACCTCGAAAAGGCCAAGCGCCGCCAGCAACCCCACCTCCGGGGAACCCACCGGTGAACCCTTCGCCAGCACCACTTGCCCCGCCCGCACATCCTGGCCAGCCGGCCGCACGTTCTCCCCCGATCGTACCGATCTGGCCAGCCGTATCTTGCCGTCCTGCAGCTCCACGTGCTCCAGCATCACCACGGCGTCCGCGCCCGGCGCCACAGGTGCCCCGGTCATGGTCCTGACAGTGGTGCCGGGGATCACCACCACCTCCCTGGCAAGACCCGCGGTGACCTCGGCCAGCACGGTGCGCTCCGGCGAGGGGTCGTCACTCCGGACGGCGTAGCCGTCCACTGCGGAAGCGGGGAAGGGGGGGATGTCCGCCTCGGCGATCACGTCCTCGGCCAGCACCCGCCCCCGAGCCTCCAGCAAAGGAACCGACTCCGATCCCAGAATCGGGGTGTGACGCAGCACCGTTTCCAGAGCGGCGTCCGGTGAAACCATCGCGTACTTGGATTCGACCATGGGTAGCTCCTGTATCGCTTCCCAGCGGCTACTTGAAGCAGCCAAGCTGGCACTTGGTTATCCGAACCTTAGCGGCGTCCGCCGCCCATCCAACATCCGGCACGCTCACTCCCAGCTCCTCGGCCAGCCGATGAGCCACCGCGCAGGGTAGCCTGCCGTCGACCACCACCTGGCTGAGCCGCTCCAGCAACAGCTCCTGCTTCTCAGGAGACGGCGCCCGCTTGGCCGGCCTTCCCCCATGAGGCCCCTCCGACTCAGGATAGACATCGGACCTGATGGCGAAGAGGTCGTCGATCTCGCTGTCCAGGACCTGCTGGACGGTCACCCCATCGGGCAGCTCTTTCGGATGATAGGCGAGCACCTTCCGCTTGTCGTAGGCCAGCCGAAAGGCCCTGCCACCCGGGACCTTCATCCTCCCGTTTCCCAGCGTGGCACCCGTCAGCCCTTGCAGGGCATCGGCGATGCACCCGTTCTCACCCATGTGCACGACCAGGAGCGGGTCCTTCTGGGCCATATTCCACTCCATCATGGCATGGTGCAGGATTCGAACTCCCAGAGCGGCACCCACGCAGCTCTCCCCATGGAAGTTGGCCGCCTCCACCATCATGGAGTCGAAGATCGGCCGGCGGTCAGCCTTTTCCGGGAATCGCAGGTCACGAGAGCTCCTTGCCGAGAAGATGCAGTCCCAGCTTGGAGAGTACCTCTTCAGATCGATGATGGGAGTCCCGTCCACCAGATCGAGCCTCTCCACATACAGCCTCGTCCCCTCGACCCTCTCCAGCCGACAGGCGGTGAGACTGAGGGGGTTGGGACGATGGGATGACCTCAGCCCGAAGACTCCCCTCGGCTGCCCGGAGGCTCGCCGGGTCTGGCTGATCTGGAGCACATCGCGCCTGGCCTGGTGGAGCCACCCGATGACCTGGATGTGGGTACCACCTGCTATCCCCTCCAAGCCCGCCTCGAACTGCGGGAACAGCTCGATGCAGGCGGGCACCCCCTCGAAGGGCATCTCATCGGGGTTACTGACGGACGAGTGTACCGTCCCTATCGCCTCAATCTCCATTGGTCACTCCTTGAAGATCGCCTTGGGGATCATGGCATGGATCCCCTTATCCCTGTCCACGAGCTGGGTGACCCGCAGGTCCACCGCCAGGCTACATAGGGAGTAGGCCTCATCCCGAGCAAGCCCCTTGTTGCGTACCAGCCACTCTATGGCGTCCCGCAAGGCGATCCGAGCCGCCTCGTCGAGATCGGGATGAAACCCCATGGTGATCCAGTGGGTCGGGGTCTCCGCCATGGGCCGCTCCAGCTTCATGTCCTTTCTCACGATGAACTGGAAACGGGCGTCCTCCATCGATGTTTCCAGAGCTGTGGTGCTCACCTCCCCGTCGCCCTGGACCGCGTGGGCGTCGCCCGTGGAAAACAGGGCACCGGGCACGAACACCGGCAGGTAGAGAGTAGAGCCTACCACAAGCTCCTTCAGATCCATATTGCCGCCGTACGGTCCCGGCGGCACCGCGTTTACCTGTCCCTCGGTAGCGGGCGCCACGGCCATGATCCCCATGAACGGTCGGAGAGGCAGCCTTACCCCCGGTCGGAACTCCACCTCCTCCGCGTCCCGCTCCCATTCGAAGGTTCGAGCGTAGCCCTCATGAAACTCATCGGGAAGGGTGCCCGAGCCGTAGCTTCCGGGCATAGCGTAGTTCACCCCGAAGGGATATGGGGCCAGTCTCAGCACTCGGATCTCCAGCACGTCTCCCGGCTCTGCACCCCTCACGAACACCGGTCCGGTCAGGGTGTGTGTGCTGAGCCCCTTCTCATAGTACCCCAGCCTCAGCCGGACGATCTCCTCGGAGGAGATGTGGGGACGCATCTGGCCGTCCATCAGCATCATCGTCTCGAAGGAGACCACGTCTCCCGAGTCGATGGTCAGGACGGGCCGCAGCGACCTGTCGAAATAGCCTGTGTGCACGGTCTCCGGGGTCGCGGGGAGTCTGTGGAAACGGCCGGTGGGCAGAGCCTCGTTGGAAGCCATGGCCACACTCTCCATTCATTATTGATGAATTCAGGATAGCACTTGGGATGACCTCGTTGAAGGGTGCGCCGAGAAGGCGCGCCACGAAGGCATAGCCCTACCAGTCGACCTCCTCATCCTCTCGAGGCACAGGGGGCGGCTGTCCCCTCCGGCCGCTTCTCTCCTCCTCCAGGGCCTTTTCCAGCACCATCATCAGCCTCTCGTCCACATCGGCTCCACCCTCCATCCGGACGTTGGCTCGATATGGGTACCCGTGCACCGTGACATCCAGATCGTACAGCCGATCCAGGAATGTCACCGGCAGGTCCAGTCCGGCTCGGTACGGGTCGCGACAGGCGAAAACCCAGCCACGCTCCACCCTGGCCTGTGCGTACTCGGCCCCAAGTCTCCGACGTGCGGCCTCGGTGTAGAAGCGAGGCCGCACGAAGCGCAGCTCCCGATACCTCTCGGCGTTGAAGCGGAGCAGCTCCTGGCCGTAGCCCTCCGTCCGCTCCAGCTCATCCAGGAAGCGAGCAACTCTCGCCTCCCGAGAGCGGTGGAGCGCCACCAGCCTTTTCTCCGCGGCGTTCAGCGGGGCCTCCCGATCCCACACCTTCATTGCGGCTCCTCTTATCGCCCGCACGGTCACCAGCCTGTGATCGTGCTCTACAGCATCCAGAAGGGCCACCCACTCCCGGCCGCCCATCCCGGTGTCACGCGCCTCGGCGAGGGCAGCCCTCAGATCCCGTTCCATATCCACGACTCTGGGGTGACCCGAATCCACCAGGTAGGACAGCACCAGCCCGCCCGTACGTTCGGTCTCCGGGCGGTGGATCTCGGGAAGCCTGAGATTGACGCCCAGCCGGTCGAAAAGGGCCCGCAACTCGGTCGTCCACAGCAGATCGTGGCTGTCAAACCAGGACACCCCGACTCCACGCACCTGCAGAACCGACAGGGCAGAGCGGAGAGAGCCGCTGTCCGCGGCGGGGACACCAACAACAAAGATGCGAGTGTACGAGCGGCGCAGGTCATGCAGGAGGCGGGTGGTCTCGGGAAGCGTCGAGACCACCCTGAGCACGACGCTCCCCTCCAGGGCTCCCAGCAGGATCCCGGCCCCGACCAGGGCGTCCCTGTCAGAATCGACGACGAGCAGATCGGCCAACGGCCCTCACATTTCGGTGGCTAGGCTCAGCCGCGCACAGCGGCTCACCGCGGGATGGGGCGGAAGGCCACCTCCACTGCCTCCTCCACGGGGATCCCCAGGCCAACCACCAAATGAGCGATCCTGGCTGTCCCCTCCACTAGGTCCGCCACGTCGTAGGCGGCGACCAGGTCGGGCCCGGTGGCTATGATCCCGTGGGCACGCATCAGGAGGGCCTTGATGGACCGGTCTTTGGAGAAGGCTTCCTCCACCAGGCTGCGTAGCTCGGTGGAACCCGAGAGGGCTACATCTATGCAGGGAACCCTCTTCAGTCCCGCGCTAGCCCCGACAGCCACCAGCGGCAGATCTTGGAATCGGTGGGAGAAGGCTGTCGCGTAGGGAGGGTGCACGTGGACGATGGCGTTCACCTCAGGGCGGACCCGATACACTGCACAGTGGAATCCGGTCTCCTTTGACGGCTTGTAGGGCGAGTCGGGGTCCGCCGGGGCCGCGTAGAGATCGGTCTTGACTATGTTGTCCACGGTGGTGAGCTCGAGAGATACACCGGTTGGGGTGATCAGCACCTCATTCCTGCCGGGGATCCTGGCGCTGACGTTGCCTCCCGTGCCATTGACCAGACCCCTCCGGTAAGCACGAATGGCCGTCTCGGCCAGCTTCTCTCTCAGGGACATCTCGACTGAATCGTAAGCCATTAATTCACCTCGGAGCGCACGATATGTCCGGCAAGCCTCGCTGGAGATCCAAAGGTTGCCGCGAACATTATACGACGCCCACGGACATCCATGCGGAAAACGGAGAGGGGACGAACCTGGCGGTCCGCCCTCTCTCCAGAGTCGCACCTTCGATTGCCCGAGACGCGGCTAACCTTCGGTCTCTTCGTACTGCTTCTTGAGGCTTGCCACCACAGCCGGGTCCTGCAGCGTGGTGGTGTCGCCCAACACCCTCCCCTCGGCTATGTCCCGCAGCAGCCGCCGCATGATCTTCCCGCTGCGAGTCTTGGGCAGCTCGCTGGAGAAGATGATGGTCTCCGGCCGGGCGATGGCCCCGATCTTCCTCACCACGTGCTCGCGCAGCTCGTCGACGGCGTCGCTGCTGGGCACCATGCCCTCCTTGAGGGTTACGAACGCGGCAATGGCCTGTCCCTTCAGGGCATGGCTGACCCCCACCACAGCGGCCTCGGCCACCGACGAATGGCTGACCAGGGCGCTCTCCACCTCCATGGTCCCGATGCGGTGTCCGGCCACATTCAGCACGTCGTCGACCCTGCCTAGGAAGAGCATGTATCCGTCGCCGTCGTACTTGGCTCCGTCCGCCGGGAAGTAGACGTCCTGCCACTTCCGCCAGTACTGGCTCACGTAGCGATCTGGGTCGCCCCATATGCCTCTTAGCATGGCGGGCCACGGCCTGGTGACGGCGATGTAGCCGCCCCCGCTGGCGACCTTCCTACCCTGCTCGTCCACGATCACCGCCTCGACGCCCGGGAATGGCTTGCCAGCGAAGCCTGGCTTCATATCGTCGATGCCGGGCAGGGTAGTCACCATGATCATACCGGTCTCGGTCTGCCACCAGGTGTCGACGACAGGGCAGCGCTCGCCACCGATGTTCCTGTAGTACCAGATCCAGGCCTCGGGGTTTATGGGCTCGCCTACAGTTCCCAGAAGGCGAAGGCTGGAGAGGTCATGCGCCCGGGGGTACTGCTCCCCCCACCGCATGAAGGACCGGATAGCCGTGGGAGCCGTGTAGAAGACGCTGACGGCGTTCTCCTCGATGATCTGCCAGTATCGATCCCGGTCAGGCCAGTCCGGCGCCCCCTCATACATGACCACCGTGGCACCCACCGAAAGGGGACCATACACGATGTAGGAATGGCCGGTTACCCAGCCGATGTCCGCGGTGCACCAGAAGATGTCATCCTCCCTGAGGTCGAAGACCCACTTGGTGGTGGCGTAGACGCCGGTCAGGTAGCCACCCGTGGTGTGGATGATCCCCTTGGGCTTGCCCGTCGTCCCGGACGTGTACAGGGTGAAGAGGATGTCCTCCGAGTCCATCTCCTCGTAGGGACAGTGGCCGTCGGCGTTCTGAATGATACGGTGGTACCAACGGTCGCGGCCCTCCACCACCCTTAGGGGGAAGTCGCCGCGCTTGACGATGATCACGTGCTCGATGCTAGGGCACTCTCTGATGGCGTAGTCGGCATCGTGCTTCAGGGGCAGCAGGCCGCCCCGTCGGTAGCCGCCATCGGCGGTGATGAGCACCTTGGCCTGAGCGTCGTTGATCCGGTCTCGCAGCGCCTCGGCGCTGAAGCCGCCGAAAACCACCGAGTGGATGGCCCCGATGCGGGCACAGGCCAGCATGGCTACCACAGCCTCGGGGATCATAGGCATATAGATGGCAACCCTGTCGCCCCTCTTAACTCCCATGCTCCGCATCCCGCAGGCCAGCTTGTTCACCTGCCGATAGAGGTCCCAGTAGGTCAGTACTCGACGATCGCCCGGCTCGCCTTCCCAGATGATGGCAGCCTTGTTCCGCTTGCCGTTCAGGACATGGCGGTCGACGCAGTTGTATGCGGCGTTCAGCTTCCCACCCACGAACCACCGAGCGTGGGGAGGAGTCCAATCCAGCACCCTGTCCCACCTCCTGAACCACGTGAGCTCCCCCGCGAAGCCTGCCCAGAACGACTCAGGATCGGCCGCCGCCTTCTCCCTTACACCCGGGTTGCGAACCGCAGCCCGCTGGCGGAAATCCTCAGGTGGGCTGAACCGACGATCCTCCACCAGGAGATCCGATATGACCTGCTCACCCTGTGCTGCTGCCTCGATCTCCACCTCTGACCACCTCCATGCGATTGATGACTGTCCCCATACAAGGGCACCATCGCCTGCAGGGATCCGCTGGCAGCACCGCCGGAGCTCTCGCGCGAACCCGCCGCGCCGGGAGGACTCAGGCCAATCCTCCTGATCCCAACGAGACAAGGGCAAAACGAAAGGCCCCTCGCCGTCGCGATCCCAAACCTCCTCGACGACGAGAGGCCCATCCCTGCGGGAGCAAGTATCTCGCAGGCGCTAACAGTTTTCAAGAGCAATAGTTAACTAGCTACAAGTCCCGTCTGGAGAAGATCGCCTGGGCCGCCACCAGCAGGGCGGCGATGTAGACCGCCGCGTACACCACCATCCACACCGAGGGCTGGGAGCTCACCATGAAGGGACCCGACCGCTCCAGGTAGGATCGCCCCTCCTGCAACAGAGATGCCGACAGCTTGGCCATGGCATCAGACGGCACCAGCAAGGAGACGGCGATCCCCACGTTCACCATGGCGTCGTTCCGAATGATGGCGCCAAGCTGCTCCATGAAGCCGCTCATCATCGCAACCGAATAGAGGCCAAGAGCCACCACTCCATTGGCCACCGTCGGCAGGAATGTGGTCCCCACCACCGACAGGGAGAGCAGAACCAGCGACTGCATCACCAGCAGCAGGGCGGCCGGCACCATCACCGCCGACCAGTCGGAGCTGAAAAAAGCCACCACCCCACCAATCAGCATGGCCAGCATGAAGACGTAGACAGCCAGCATGGCCGCGAACCCCAGCCACTTTCCCCACAGCACGTCCCGGCGGCTCAGCGGCTTGGGGATGATGACGAGCAGGGTTCCAGCCTCCACCTCCGAGGAGATAGTCCCCACCGAAAGGAACACGGCCAGCAGGGCCCCTATCATGCTCACCCCGTTCATCCCCAGCAGGGTGAACTGGAGCCCCATCATACTTCGAAAGGTCGATTCGCCACCGTAGGCGCTCACCACAGGCAGCTGGCGAAAAGCGAGCCAGACCAGCAGGCCGTAGAGAACCACGAACGCCAGGGTCAGGACCGCCACCCCGTGAACCACACGTTTGTGCAGCGCCTCCATGAATGTGAAGCGGGCCATCAGCAGGAGCTTCATCTCGCTCCCTCCTGCTCCACCACCCGGATGAAGAGCTCCTCCAGCGATCCGCGCCGCTGCTGCAGCGAGTAGAGCCTCCCACCGTGTCGCACGACCGCCTCCGCCACCGCGGGAATGGACTCCCTGTCCGGCAGCCGCAGCACCATACGGCCGTTCGATCCCTCGGCAGGCCGACCCAGCCCACCCAGTTCCTCCATGGCCGCGGGGGAGAGACCGGCCGCATCGATCTCCACCTCCACCACCGACGCCAGCAGCTCCTCCAGTGGGCCGGTGGCGATGACGCGACCTCGATCGATTATGGCCACCCTGTCGCACACCATCTCCACCTCGGACAGCAGGTGGGAGTTCAGGAAGACCGTCCGCCCCTGAGATTTCAGAAACCTCATCAGGTCTCGCACATCGCGTCGTCCCAGCGGGTCCAGAGCCGAGGTAGGCTCATCCAGCAGCACCACATCGGGATCGTTCAGGATCGCCTGGGCGAGACCGATCCGCTACTGCATCCCCTTGGAGAAGGTGCGGAGAAGGCTTCCGGCCTCACCTCGAAGTCCCACCAGATCCAGAACCTCGGGGATCCGCCTCCGCAGCTTCTCCTTGGGAATGCCATACAGCCTACCATGGAAATCTAGGAACTGCTCCGCCGTAAGCCATTCGTGAAAACGAAAGAGCTCCGGCAGGAATCCGACCCTCTGCTTCGCCCTCATGTCCTGAGGGGGAAGGCCGAGCAGGAGGGCCATGCCGGAGGTGGGATGCACCAGCCCCAGCAGCATCTTGATGGCGGTGGTCTTTCCGGCACCGTTGGGGCCCAGGAACCCGAAGATCTCCCCTCGTGGCACCGCGAGGGTCAGGTCCTCCACCGCCACCTTGCGGCCGAACTCCTTTCGCAGGTGGCGTGTCTCGATCGCCAGGTCGCCCGCTGGCGACCACACCGCAGCAAGGGCCATGGCAACCTCACGAGAAGGGCGAGGCGGCTGGCATCAGCCAACCGCCTCGCCCCTGCATCATCTCAGGGAGTTGGCAACAGCCAGTAGCTCACTCTCGCTGAAGGAGCCGCTGACCGCAAAGACCTTGCCGTCCCGCGCCCATATCAGCGTGGCCCCCTTCCCATCCGGCTGGACGATGGCAACACCGCTCTGCCCCTGCACGATCACCTCATGGGAGCTCCCCTTCACAACGGGAACCACCACGGTGTTGCGCCAATCATCGATCGCCTTCAGCTGGCTGACCAACTCCGCGGGAAGCCCTGGCATTTTGAGAGCTTCAGCCCTGATCCGCTCCACATCCAGACCGTCCGGCACAGTCATGGTGGGGCTGGAGGTAGCGCCAACGTAGAGGAAGTGCTGCCCCACCTGCGGCATCGGCACCCCCTCCGTGCTCGTTCGCCCTCCCCCCTTCTCCAGGTAGAGCTCCATCACGCCCGCAGGTATCTGGAGGGTGATGGGTGCGCCATCCAGGTTGTCCGGGAGGCTGATATCGCCGGCCCCGATGCTGGCCAAATAGGCACGCACCTTCTTGAGATCGGGAGTGAAGGTCACACTCCGGGCCCCGGTCACGGTGATTGCCCAGGGCTTGGCCTCGAGGTCTGCCGGTAGGCGGCCGACCGTCGGAATCTTGAAGCCCACGGCCTGCTCCGCCTGTTCAGCTGTCACCCGCCTGACCGTGGCGTCTCCAGACGTGGTGAGCGTTCCCAGCTCCCCAGGGCTGGCGATCCTGGGCATGGCGGATGGGTCCACCTGAACCGTGACGAACCTCTGCACCCGAAAGATGGAAAGTAAGCTGCCGGCCATGGTCTGCACTGGCGAGAGGCTCGCCAGGAGCACCACCATCGCTGACGCGGCCATGACGGAAAGCGCAACCCTGACCCGGCCCCTCCCCAGGAGTCCGAAGAGACCCTCGAGCATCGGCCTTGTACCCCCATTTCGTGTGACGGGGCGGGGTGCCAAACCCGCAGCACGATTCTGGACCAAGCTCCATGCCGGCCGCTGCACCTCGGTCCCCGGCGCTGTCAGGTCCAGGGCCAACCGGGCGACCAGTGCGTTGGCCTCCAGCAGTTCCATCCTCCTCCTGCAGGAAGGGCAAGCCTGCAGGTGCGATTGGACCTCGGTCCGCGCCGCCGACGGAAGCTCGCCGTCAAGAAACGCTCTCAGATCGCCCTGCTCAACGCACATCGCCGTCCACCTCCTGCAGCCCTTCGTACGCCTTTCGGAACCGCTCCTCCGCCCTGGCCAGCAGGGTGCCCACCGAACCCACCTTGATGCCAAGGGCCCCTGCAACCTCCGAGTAGCTGAGCCCGCTATGCCTCAGCACCAGGCAGGCCTGCTCCCGCGCCGATAGCCTAGCCAGGGCTTGCCTCACCGTCCTCCGCTCCTCCTCGGCCATGCTGGCATCCTCGGGGTCCACGACATTCACACCGGACGACTCCTCGGCTTGAGAAAGGCGGTTCGCGCGCTCCTGCCGCCTGGTCTCTCGCTGGCCCTTCCGCAAGGCGTTGTACCCTAGATTGGTAGCGACCCGGTAGAGCCAGGGGCCAAGGGTCGGGTGCTCCCGGAGACTCGGCGGGCTTCGGTAGAGCCGCACGAACACCTCCTGCGCCAGGTCCTCGGCCTCCTCGCGGCTGCCCACCATCCGGAAGAGGATGCCGTAGACCATATGCCAGTGTCTGGTGAACAGCGACTCGAAGGCCGCCTCCTCCCCGCCGCGGAAGCCGGCCAGGAGCGCCACATCCGAAAGCTGCAAGCGATCACCCTCGTCTTCTAACAATTGGATCGCCCCGTCCGAGAGTATAACACCGCCGCTCCTCTGTTTATGACACGATCGCTAGGACGCCGCCGGATCCCGTCGATCGGGCTGGAACCATTGCAGCGGCGCCAGCCCTCCCAATGCCACGGTGGCAGCCACCAGGAAGGCCACCTGGTAGGGGTCCGCGGCGCCGAGCCCAGCGAGCCAAGAGATGAGGGGACCGAACAGCCCAGCGAAGGCGCTGGCTCCGGCGGTGGCCAGGTTGGATAGCCCGTAGAACCTGGCCTCCTGCCCCCTCGGGATAAGATCGGCAAGGAGCGCCCAGCTGACCGCCTGGAACGTCCCCACCCCGACGGCCAGCAGAGCCCCGGGGATCAGGAGCAGCTGCAGCGACGGCGTGAAGGCCACACCCACGAGCCCCGCGGCGCCGAGAACCACCCCCATGCGCAGACTGCCCAGCCTGCCGAACCGATCCGACAGAACGCCTGAGGCCACGGCAGCGACAGCCCCAAGCAGGACCAGGCCCAGAAGGAAGAGGGCAACCACGCCGGTTTGCGCCAGCGAGTAGCGCAACTCCAGGAAGTAGAGAAGAAAGCGCTGGGCTGGGTACATCCCGAGAAGAAAGAGGAACCGGGATGTCATGGTCAGGGCAAATAGGGAGTGGCGTCGGACGTCCAGTCTGAAGGCCTCCAGCAGTGTCCACGGACTCATTGGGCGCCGCGTCATTTCCGAACGCGCATCGCTGGGTAGGGGCGGGACCGGCGGAACCCACCACACACTGAGAAACGCACCCACGGCGAGGAGAGCGCCAATGAAGAGCAGCGCACCCTCTGCTCCCAGCCCGGCTCCAAGGAGCACGCCCACTCCAGCCAAGCCCACCACCGATCCCAACAGGTCGTATCCGTTCTTGACCCCGGACGCCATCCCTCGCTCCTCCGGCCTCATGAGATCTGGGATCAACGCCTGAAAGGCGGCTTGGGCGAGGTTTGAGGAGAGCTGCAGCAGTAGGTAGGCCCCGAAGAGCCAGAAGAAGCCTGGTGCCCACCAGAAGAGCGCCAGAAAGACAAGGTCCAGAGCGGTGCCCGCCAGGATGAACGGCCGACGACGATCTGGGAAGGGGGCCTGGTCGCTGAGTCTCCCGGCTATCGGCTGGGTGATGGCAGCGACGGTGATCCCAGCGAAGGTAATGACACCCAGGGCGCTGTCCCTGGAGCCAGGCGACGTTAGGTCGCTCACACGCTGCTGGAGAAGAACTGTTCCTAGTGGAGTCCAGAGGGCGGCCAGCGAAATGGTGTAGACGTTGAACCTGGCGGCCCGCCACACCACTGGGTTCCGGAACCAGCCATGGAGTCCGTGCATCGGCCAGAGCGCCCCGATCCGAACTCTTCTTTGCGGTCGTGGGGGAGCCTGTACAAGAGCCACTAACCGTCAGCCCGCAGGCCGCTCACGCCAGAGGCAGGGTAAAGGAGAACTCGCTTCCGCGCCCCACCTCGCTCGTCACCCAGATCCGACCCCCGTGGGCCTCCACCAGCATCCGCGTGATGTAGAGCCCCAGCCCCAGGCCCTCTGCCTTCCTGGCCCCCCTCGCTCGATAGAAGCGTTCGAATATGTGTGGAATGTCCTCAGGCAGGACCCCCATCCCCATGTCCCGCACCCACACCCTGACCATCCGATCCAGCCCCTCCGCGCCCACCCGCACCTCCGTCCCCTCGCTGGAGTACTTCAGGGCGTTGCTCAGAAGATTGACCAGTATCCTCTCCAGGCGGTTGGGGTCCGCGTCCACCGCGGGCAGATCCGCCGGGACCTCCACGACCACCCTTCGCACATCCAGGACGCCCTCGAACCGCTCCAGCAGCTCTTCCACGAAAGGGCGCAGCGACGTGGGCTGCTTCTCCAGCCTCAGCTGTCCCGCCTCTAATCTGGTCGAATCCACGAGGTCCTGTATCATGGCGGCCATCCTGCGCGCGCCGACCAGCACCGCCGCGACGCTCCGCTGCGCGGCACCGTCGAACTGGGCCCTCTCCATGGCCCTTTGCAGGAGCTGCGCCTGCCCGATTACCGCAGTCAGCGGGTTGCGCAGGTCGTGGGAGATGGCCCGCACCAGGTCGTTACGCTGCTCCTCCGCCAACCGTCGCTCGGTTATGTCGAAGATGAGTGCCGCCACCTGGCCATCCTCAGGCCTGAAAGCGACCACCTCGTAGTACCTCCCCCTGTCCGCCCAATAGCTCTCGAACCTCCTGGTCGCTCCGGTAAGCGCCACCTGTCGGTAAGTATCGATCCACTCCGTTTGAAGCCCTGGCAGCACCTCCCCCACCCTTCTGCCCAGTATCGATCCCTTCCCCAGGCCGGTGATCCTCTCGAATGCGGGGTTCACATCCACGAACCGGAACTCCCTCGGCCTGCCTTCGTCGTCGAACACGACCTGGTGCACCGCATAGGCCTCCACCAGGGAGTCGAAGAGCTGGCGATAGCGGCGCTCGCTCCTCTGGAGCGCCTCTTCGGCCCGCCTCTGCAACGTAACATCATGGGCCGTGATGACGAACAGCGAGGACGCCCCCACGGGCAGATCGACAGGCCGTCCACTGAAGCTCACGATCCGCTCCTCCCCTGTGGAGACGGCCCTCACCAACACCACCAGGTCAACGAACTGCTCACCACGAACCATCCGATCCAGCGGCCGCGCGCCCCGGGCGGTGGGCCTACCGTCCAGATGGAGCCACTGGAACCTGCTTTCCAAATCGCCCAGAGACCTGCCAGCCAGGGGCTCTCCCTCCGCAAGCCCCAGCACGCGGTGAGCTGCCGAGTTGGCCGCCACGATCCTTCTGCCGCGATCTACCACCAGCACCCCCTCGGCCATGCTCTCCACCACAGCCCTGAACTGGCTGAGGGCCGTCTCAGCCTCTTGCCGAAGGGACGTTTCGACGACGGTCTTCCGGGCGAGGGCAGTTCCAAGAACACCGAGGAAGACCAGCCCCACGGCATCCAGCGCCATTCTCCAGACGATGGCCGACTTCAGGAGCCCCGAGGCCACCAGCAGCACCGTGACCAGCACCGAGATCACAGCGACCTGCCGGGGCCGAAGCAGGTAGGCAGCGATCACCACCGAGACGGCATATGGGGCGATGGGCAGCAGGACACCAGGCGCGAGAAAGATGTCCGCAATGAACACCGCCACGGCCAGGATCGCTATACCCAGCAGTATAGCCAGCTCTCTGTTTGCCACGAATCCATCCTCACATCCTGAAGAGAGCCCTCAGCAGATTCTAATCCGCCGCCCCTGGAAAATGCCAACCCACAAGGAGAACGACCCTGAGGCTGCGAGCCTCAGGGCCGTTCTCCTTGTCGCCTGGACGCCCTGCCGCGGCCCAAATGGCCCTATTGCGTCCTCGACTTGTGAGGATCCGTGCCGTGGCACGCTGTGCAGTCTTGAAGAACCCCGTTTCTCACGTTCTCCATCCCCGACTTCCCGTGGCAGCTCAAGCAGGCCACCACGGCCGGCCGCGGCCCGACCATGGCCTGGAATTGATTGTCGGCCTGGGCATTCAGCAGTAGCACGGCCTTCTTTGCCACCTCACCTGTGAGCCTCGCGCATCGATCCTTCCGCTCCTGGGACTCGACCCTCACCCCGTTGGCCTTCGACCACTCGGTGACGGACACGTGGCACAGCGGCGACCCGGAGCCGAGTTCCTCCGTGTACCAGAGGGTCAGCTCGTTGATCAGCTTGCTGTAGACGGCAGGATCCTTGTGCACCAGCCCGATGAAGGCACTCGCCCCGATGAGGGCGCCGCAGTGGGAGCCCCACCCGGCGACTCCTCCTTCGCCGAAACGCATCATCCCAGTGGGAACGGTAGTGTAGGGAGGTCCGGCCTCCGTAACCAGGGCGTTGAAGGCCCCGAAGCTGCATCCGGCCTGATAGTAGCCCGCGTTCGCCTTCCAGTAGACCGCCTCTGGGTCCAGCTTCTTGTAGGGCCAGGGCCATTCCGGCGCCTCGGCGGCCACCGCCAGGCCATGGGAGCCTGCCGCTAGGCTCAGACCGAGGGCGCCAGCGGCAGCCCCCGCAGCCATCTTCCCCGCATTCGCCAGAAAGATCCGCCTTGATAGCCTGCCACGATCCTCCATCCTAGCTCCTCCTCCAGACTCGATTGGACACTCGGTCTCGCCGCGCCGCCCGATGGTCCCCCTCAGGCGGAAGTCTTCCCTCTCACCTCCAGGCGCGGCAGCCCGGCCGCAAGCCCAAGGGACCCAACCCGACGGGGTGAGCGCGTCCCGGGGCAGCAGCATGGGGATCGGCACCACCTGGCACGGCGCAGCCGGCACATTCTTCTATCACGATCCATGCACCGCTGTAATAGGGCAAACGCCCTAGCTGCGGCCACAGTATAGGCTGCTCGCCCTAGGGCGAACGCGCAACCCTGCGCGGTCCCGCGTGGCAGCAGGCTATGTCTTGCGCGGCCAGCCTCTTTCCATCATCATAGTGCCCGCCCCGACAACCCACCCTCGGACGGACCGCGCACGGCCGGGCGCGAGCGATGCCATGAAGGGTCAGGAACCAGGAGCGCATCCTTGAAATCGACCTCGACCTCCCACACCGGACCGGCCCCAGACCGCTGGGAAGCTCGGAGGAGCATCCAGCTGGCATCGGTGCTGCTGATCGCGGTTTCGTCGGCGGCAGGCTCTTTGGCGGTGCATGTGGCCGCCACGGGAACAGTCCCATCCCCGGCCAGCGATCCACATGCACTGGCCCTCGCCGCAGGCGGCTCGCTCCTCCTGATGGGATGGGCCCTCGTCTACTCCTGGTTGCTAGGAAGACTCACCGGCCTGTCACGCCGCAGCAGCCTCCGGGCGGCAGCCTTGTGCCACTCCCCCCTGCTCCTCCTCGTGATGCCGGCCGCGCTCCTGGCTCATGGCGGGCCAGCGCCTGGTATACAGGATCAGAACCAGTACGGAAGAGTGCTCTGGCTGCCGCTGGCGGTGGACTACCTGGTGATGGCGCCTCTGGGTTGCCAGGTGGCTGTGGCTGCCGCCCTTCGCGTGAGATCCTGGGGAAAGCGTTGGCCGATCATCACCATGGTCCTTCTTTCTCTGGCCCTGCGCCTCTCCCACGCCGCCTGGGGCCTTCCGGCACTGCTTCACCCCGATGAGCACCGCTACTACGGGCCCGCCACCATCATGGCAGCGCGCGGGGACCTGAACCCGCATTACTTCCAGAACCCGAGCCTGATGATCTACCTGACCTACCTCACCCTTGAGCTGCTGGGCCCGCAGTCCCGCGCCTTCATGGCAGCAGACCAGCTCTTCGATCTCGGCATCCCGAACCCTCGAGGGGACTTCCTCGACATGGTCGCCCTCCGCACCATGGTCGCGGCGATGGGAGCCGCAACGGTGGCCCTCACCTATCTGGCGGGGCGCCAGCTCTTCTCGAGACGGGGAGCCCTCCTCGGCGCCGCAATCCTGGCGGTTTCGTTTCTACACGTGCGCAACTCCCACTACGCAACCAACGACATCCTCGCCACGACCCTTCTGGCAGCCAGCTTCCTCTTCTCAGCGCGACTCCACCGGTCGGGGAAGCCCGCCGACTACCTGCTTGCAGCCATCTTTGGCGGTCTGGCCACGTCAGCCAAGTACAACGCGGGCTTCTTCGCCTTGGCCATCCTGGCGGCGCACCTGCTGAGGCTCCGGTCCGTTCGAAAAGCCGAGGGGTCCAGTGGAAGAGGAGCGGCCCGCACAGGCAACCTTCGGTCTCACCTTCCGCTCCTGGGATCGGCGGCCGCATCGCTGGCCTCCTTCCTGGCTGGGACGCCCTACGCGCTGCTGGACTTTCCGGCATTCACTGCCGACTTCCGAGAGCAGCTGGCATACGGCTCAGAGCCCTGGTTTGGCCAGCAGGCTCAACCATCGTGGCTCATCTTCCTGACCACACTCGCCTGGGGCTTCGGCGTCCTGCCTCTCGCCCTGGCGACCGCGGCCGCCATCTGGATGGTCCGCCGAGACGCTTCGAGGCTCCTACTGATCGTCTCCACCCCAGCCGCGTACTATCTGTTCATGTCCTCCCAGCATCTCTTCTTCGCGCGCTTTGCCCTCCCAGCTCTGCCATTCCTGGCGATCATGGCCGGGCAAGGGGCCGACCTGGCCGCCTCCCGCTGGAAGCTGGTTCGGAGACCCCCTGTGGCCATGATGTTGCTGGCCGTCATCCTGGCCCAGCCACTCGTCCTGACGCTACAGCACGACCGTCTGCTGGCCCAGCCCGACACTCGATTCCTGGCCGCACAGTGGATCGACTCTCATCTCCCAGTCAATGCGTCCCTGGCCATGGAGAGCTACTCGCTGCTGGATCCCAAGTTCGGATGGAAGGGTCACCACGTTCAGGAGGTCTTCGTCTTCTGGCCGGAGAACGAGCAATCGCGGGGCATGGCGCTTAGCGGGGCATTTCGATACGTGGTGGTCAGCAGCTTCGGCTACGGGCCGTGGCAGCCCGATCGGGCATCTCCCTCCTCCCTGCCGATCCAGTACAGCCCGCTCGAGGAGAAGGGGAGGCTGGTGGCCGTGTTCGCGCCCGGGCCGGGGAACAGCGAGATCCCCTACGCCATCGACGACATGTACACGCCTTTCTGGCACCTCTTCGATCGTGAGCGTCCGGGCCCAACAGTCAGGATCTACGAGATGGGGACGAGGTAGCCGCCCCTACCCCGCGCCGTCCGGCTCGAAGCCGCCCTTGTTGAAGCGGTTGCTGGGGTCCCAGAAGAGCCAGGTCCTCACCCCACTCTCGTAGACGGCCCGTTTCTGCAGCTCCATGTCGACAGCCGTGTAGCTCTTCCCGGTGAGGTAGTCGTTGTAGTACTGGAGCCAGGGGCGCAGCTTCTCGGCGCCGATCCGCCTCACGGCGACCTTCATGCTCTCGCTAACGATCTCGTAGGGATAGAGCCCCGCCTGCTGATCCCCGTACTTCACACCACCATCCAGGGCGATCCCATCCCAAAACAGGGTTGGGTACACCATCGGAGAGACATAATCCACGTGCTGCGCCACGTCCTCAAGATGCTGCCCGATCCCCATGTCGTCGTCCCGCCAGACCACGTAGCCGAAGATGTCGGCCGAGACCAGCCCGCCGTGCGCGTGAATCGCCTGTCTGGCCTTCTCCAGGAAACCATTGATGGCCGCCATGCGGTTGGCCATGGTGTTGGCCGTGGCGAAGGTGATAGAGTCCAGAGAGTTGCCGGCACTGGCATCGGTTGGGAACCGCACGTAGTCGAACTGCACCTCATCGAACCCCTTGTCGATGGCCTCGGTGGCGAGGGCGATGTTGTAGTCCCACACCTCCTGGCGTGTGGGATCGGCCCAACGCAGCCCCTCGTTGTCCACCCATGGTCGGCCCGTAGCGGAGTTGATCACCGCCAGGTCGGGCCTGGATGTGGCCAGAGGATTGTCCTTGAAGGTCACTATCCTGGCGATGGTGTACACGCCCCGCCTTTTCAGGTCCGCTAGAAACTGCTCGGGGTCCTTCATGGTGATCTCCTGCTGGGCCCCTACCTGCTGCACCATGGGGACATCGCTCTTGTACGCGATCCAGCCCCTGTCGCCCTTGACGTCGATCACCACAGTGTTGATCTCGGTGGTATCCGCAAGCTCGAGGACGTGCTCGGTGAGCTCCTTGTTGCCAACCCCGTAGTAGGTCAGGTAGACCCCCCTGGCGGAGAACCGTCTCAGCCCGACCTGAATGTCGCTCTGTCCCGCTACCTCGACCCGGCGCGGCTCGTAGCCCGGAGCCTTCACCTCCAAGACACCATCCCCTGACACCTCAGAGATGGCGAAGGATCCCCTCTCATCGGTGGCGACGGAGCTGGAACCCCCGGAGACAGTGGCGTTGGCCACGGGCATTCCCGTGCTTTCGTCCAGGATCACGCCCTTCAGAACCCGCGGCATCAGATCCAGCCGGAGTCCTCCACCTAGGGACACCTTGGCCGAGGCCGGAAGGTGCCCATCCGCCTCAGCTAGCACCTCGCTCCCGAGCCTCACACCTGAAAGAGAGAAGTCCCCCCCATCCCCCGTCTGGTACTCGCGGTCGCCCACCCGCACCACCGCACCGGGCAGCGGTCTACCAGTCGCCGCGTCTATCACCTGCCCCCTGACCGACCCGATCGGCATCACCAGAGCGACGAAGGCAGCCGCCAGCGCGACGATGACTGTGCTCGCGGCTACTATGGCGGAGCCCCGTCCGAAGCGGAACCTGCTCGCCAAGGTATTCCCTCCTATGGAAGAGTGGATGCCGAGCCGGCGTCACCCAGGCTCGACATGGGAGGGGGGTAAAGCAGAAAGTGTTCCCGCCGGGCCCCCATGTCCTGGGTAGCCCGCGAACAGCGATCCGGGATCAGAGGATTCGGTGTGTGGAGGTGCGCCTCTAGCTCGATGCCGAACTCAGTGCCTGTCGGGAGTGGGGCTGGGGTACCCCCGATCCGCCATCTGAGATAGGGCCAGATCCCCAGCGAGAAAATCGACGAACTGCCTGGCCGTCCGGCCAGAGAACCCTCCCTGGTGGGCTGCCCACTGCAGCGCCCTGGCGCGCAGCTCCTGGCCATCGATCTGCAGCCCCCGCTGGCGCACCAGGCTCTCGACGATCCGGAGGTAACGCGGCTGGTCGGGCGCGGAGAAGACGAGGGTGATGCCGAAGCGGTCAGCGAGGGAGAGCTTCTCCTGGTGCGTGTCCTGAATGCGCACCTCTCCATCGCCTCCCGTGCGGTCGGAGAAGCGTTCCTGCACCAGGTGCCTCCGGTTGGATGTAGCGTATACCACCACGTTCTGGGGGCGAGCCTCGAGGCTTCCCTCCAGCGCCGCCTTCAGCTCCTTGTAGGCCGTCTCTCTCTCGTCGAAGGAGAGGTCATCCACGAAGAGCACGAACCGCTCGGGCCGCCCCCTCAGGACGGACAGAATTCTGGGAAAATCCCCAAGCAGCCCCTTGGGTACTTCCACCAGGCGAAGGCCACGGTCCCCATACCTGTGGAGAAGCGCTTTGACGGTGGAGGACTTCCCAGTGCCGCGGTCGCCGTACAGCAGCACGTTGTTCGCGGGGAAACCGGCGACGAACTGCTCCGTGTTGCGTAGCAGAAGCGCCCGCTCCAGCTCGTACTCGAACAGCTCGTCCAGGCGCACCGGATCGGGGAAGGCGATCCCCTCCAGCCGTCCGCCGCGCTCAGCGCGTACCCATCGGAACGCTCGGAAGCGAGCGAAGTCCCCAACCCCCGAGCTAGCGTAGTGGGAGGCGAGCTCCTCCAGGAGCGAAGGCCACCCACGCTGGGTTGCCATCCTGTACTTTATGGAGGCGGACGGATGATCGGCCACCGCCCTTTGAGCCGAGAGCGGGCCCTGCCAGGGGACCAGCCCCCTAGCCCACTCACCCAGCCTCGATTCGATCATCGCGAAGAGCGGTTCGCCACCCAGCAGGTAGAGCTCCTCCAGCACCCCCAGGTCGCGTCGCGCCGCCTCCGCGAGGACTGGTCCCACGGAATCGAGCCCTTCCCTCTCGACCCTACGGCTGAAGGAGTTGTCATCGGCCAGGATCCGGTCCAGAAGGTGGTTCTGCCACCAGCTAACGGAGAAGGGCATTCCGTGGGTTCCGGCCTCGGCAAGAAGGGAGAAGAGATGGCCGTAGGATTCCAGGACAGCCCCACGGTCGAGCCTGGAGTCGTCGGCAGCCAGAGCACGCAGAAGCCCAAGAAATGCCCTGCCGGCTTCGTCCTCCAACACCGACCTGAACAGGTGCAGTGCCCTTACCCGCTGAAGCAGGCTGACCAGCCCATCCATCTCCCGATCCAGATCCTTCAATGCGATCCTATCCCTCCATGCCCATGATAGTGGGCCCGCAGGCCATCTCGGCCAGCTGTTGGCGCTCCTGCTCTACCAGGCCTACCGGCGCCTGCCGAGTGAGGATGAGCGAGATCTGACCAGGGAGCGCAGCCTCTCCACACTCAGCTCTTCCAGACTATCCACCACCAGATCGGCACCCGCCAGCCTTTCGCGCGGCCAGGTGGTTGCGACGCCGACGCAAGCCATCCCCGCTCGTCTGGCCGCCTCCACTCCGGCCACCGAGTCCTCCACCACCACACACAGCTCAGGGGGCGTCGACAGGCTCTGAGCCGCCTTCAGGAAGACCTCTGGCTGGGGTTTGCCCTCCGAGACGTCCTCCGCGGCGACCCATACCGTTATGGGGAGCCCCGACCGAGGGAGGATCTCCTCCAGGTTACTCCTCGATGTGGAGGAGGCGACCGCCTGGGGGATCCCTTCCCTTGCCAGCTCGGCCACCAAACGCCCCGCCCCGGGCAGCAGGGGTATCCTCTCAGGCAGCATCTCGCGGAAGAGCGCCTCCTTGCGCTGGGAGAGCCGCCCCGCATCGGCGTCTCCTATCCCAGGGAGCCAGCGGCGAAGGATATCGATGTTTCGCTGGCCGAAGGTGGCGAGGAACCCCGCCTCCGGCAGCTCTCGCCCCAGCTCGGCCATCAGCCTACGCCACGCCTTGAAATGGTACCGGCTGGTATCCACCAGAACGCCGTCTAGGTCCCAGAGCACGGCGAACTCCGGCACCCGAATCCGCTCTGCCCCGGTGAGACGGGATTGTACCACAATGCTGCCCCCTTTCCATTCTCCAGCGCTTCGAACACCCCGCCGAGAGCCTTCATGCCTCGGCGGGTGGGTCCAGGAGATCCCGGTAGAATGGGCGCATGTAGTCGGGCAGCCTCTCCAGGCAGCCCATCACCCCGCTGGCCAGGCCAGCGTATCTCTCGGCATCGTTGTCGCCCATGCCGGGAAACCCGGTTGCGGGATCACCGTGCTCGTATGTCCGGGCCAGCATCGCAGCATCCCGGAATCTCGGGTCCTCCTCCTCGGAGAGCCGCGCCACCGCCAAGAGGAAGGCTCGTCTGGTGTCCTGGTTCCTTCTCAGCTCCTCCCACCAGGCGTGTGCGATCTCGTGAATTGCCGCCTCCTCCTGCGCCGTGAACAGCTCCACCAGCATCCGGTCAGGATGCCAGAACCCGCCGCCGGCCCTGCTTCGCGGATCGTAAACCTTCACCCTCACCCCCCGCGCCAGCAGCGCCGACCAGGCCGACGGTCGGATAGGTAGCTCCGGGATCGCCGGATCGATCCTCATCACTGGTCATCTCCTCCTGACACTTCTGATCTTCAACACTGATAGCTGTTCGGCCCTCACGCACTTCGACGTCGGCGCGTGGCAGATGCCCGCCCTTCAGGGCAACTGGCGTGCCGCTAGCTGGCAGCCTTCTTGCAGTCGCTCCCCTCGTTGGTGGCACGCCGAGTCGATAAATGGGGATGGGGTTCTCCGCTGCCATGTCTGTCTTACGAGTGACGTCAGGCCCTATGGACACCAACTGCTACCTGGTTGGCGACTCGGCATCGGGCGAGGCCCTGATCGTAGACGCGCCCTGGGGGGTCTTGTCCCCGCTGCTGGAGAAGATCAGGGTCGGCTCTTGGCATCCCATCTACCTGGTCCTCACCCACGGGCACTGGGACCATGTGGCAGCAGCAAGCGACCTTCGGGCGGCGCTGGACGTCGCCATCGCGGCGCACCGCCTGGAAGGCCCAGCTCTCGAGGCACCGGCCGAGACCCTGTACCAGGTGCCCTTCGAGATCCCATCCATCCACGCAGACCGACTGCTGGAGGATGGCGCCACACTGGATGTGGGAGCACTCCGTTTCCACATCCTGCACACGCCAGGGCACAGCCCTGGCGCCATTTGCCTCTACGAGCCCGATGCTAAGCTGCTCTTATCGGGAGACACTCTGTTCCACAACGGCTACGGCCGAACCGACCTCCCCGGCGCCGACGAAGAGACCCTCTGGAGGAGCCTAACCCGTCTCTCGGCCTTGCCGGACGACGTTCGGATCCTCCCCGGGCACGGCGTGGAGACCACCATTGGCACGGAGGCTTGGATGAGGAGGATCCCGGCCGACCTGTAGCCTGTTTTCCATTGGAGGCACCTTATGACCGAGCTAGCCACCAAGCTGCCCCCTTGGCTGACCCCGCGCGGTCCGGGCAAGACCGCCATAAACCTGGTGGTCAACGGTCAGGAGTACACCATCGCCGTCCCACCAAGACGAACGCTGCTGGAGGCGCTTCGCGACAACCTCCACCTCACAGGAGCAAAGCGTGGGTGCGGTCTGGGACAGTGCGGTGCCTGCACCGTGCTCCTGGACGGGAAGGCCGTCTACTCCTGCCTCACGCTGGCCATCGAATGCGAGGGCAGACGAATAGAGACCATTGAGGGGCTGGAGCGAGACGGGGAGCTCCACCCGATCCAGCAGGCCTTCCTAGAGGTTAGCGCCTTCCAGTGCGGCTTCTGCACCCCGGGCCAGATCATGTCAGTCAAGGGGCTACTGGACACTCGTGCAGAGCCTACCCCTGAGGAGATCAGGAGGGCGCTGTCGGGCAACCTGTGCCGGTGCGGCATCTATCCCAGTATCCTCCGAGCGGCCACCCTAGCAGCCGAACGGATCAGATTGGGGAGGTAGGCAATGGCGAGGATTGCCAGGACGCGGGTAGAGTTTCAAGGCGAGGCGACGGACCGGAACGTCGTCCTGCTGGGCCGTCAGCCCTCCCTCTGGCCCCAGGAGGCAGCCCTCGACGTGGTCGGCACCTCGATTCAGCGGGTGGACGGGAGGCAGGTGGTCACCGGGCGGGCTCGATACAGCTCCGACGTGCGCCCGCCGGGCATGCTCTATGGAAGGATCCTTCGCAGCCCGTTTCCCCACGCGCGCATCGTCCACATCGATGCCTCCAGAGCGGAGCTGCTTCCCGGGGTCCGAGCTGTGGTGACCCCCAACAACATTCCGGCCGTGCAGTGGAGGGATGGCAGGATGATCCTCGGCAACCTGCTTACCTTCGTCGGGGATGAGGTCGCCGCGGTAGCCGCAGACGACCAGGAGACCGCCGAGGATGCCTTGAGTCTGATCGACGTCCGTTACGACGAGCTCGCCTTCGTTCTCGACCCGGAGGATGCGCTACGCCCTGATGCCCCCAGAGTCCACCCCATGGGCAACCTGGTGGGGGGAGAGCCCAGGGTCTACCGCAGGGGAGACCTGCAAGCGGGATGGTCCGAAGCCGAGGTATCCGTGGATGAGACCTTTCAGACCCAGGCGTCGCTGCCAGCACCCATGGAAACCCACGGCAGCGTTGCCCTATGGGATGGCCAGGACCTGACCATCTGGGATTCCACCCAGGGCGTGTTCGCTATCCGTGCTGAGGCAGCGGAGGTCCTTGGGCTCCCGCTGAACAGGGTCAGGATCATCGCCGAGCATGTCGGCGGCGCCTTCGGGGGCAAGCAGCAGCTGGGCAAGCACACCATCCTGGCCGCAATCCTTTCCCGGATGTCGGGACGGCCTGTCCAGATCTCATTGGCGCGCTGGGAGGAGAGCCTGGCAGCCGGCCACCGCCACGCCACCAGGCAGCGGATCAGGCTGGGAGCCAGGCGCGACGGCACCCTCACCGCCATGGAGCTGCACTGCATCGTTCCGGTGGGATACCACGGACGTGCTCTCCCCGTGGAAGGCCCGGTGCAGGAGGTCTACCGGTGCCCCAACGTCCTCACCGAGGTCCACGCGGTCCGCACCAACGACGGCCCCGCTGGACCCTCCAGGGGATCAGGCCACGCGGAGGGCAGCTTCGCCCTCGAGTGCGCCATGGACATACTGGCGGAGCGGCTCGGGATGGATCCGCTGGACCTCCGTCTCAAGAACTACGCCGAGAGAGACCCTGTGACCGGGAGGGAGTACTCCAGCAAGAGGCTGCGCGATGCCTACCTCCTTGCGGCCGAAAGGATTGGCTGGAGCTCTCGCAACCCCAGGGCCGGAGAGGCCGCCGAAGAGGCTCCTTTGGCCACCAGGAAGAGGGGTATTGGCATGGCCACCCAGATCTGGAGTGGGGGAGGGGGACCTCCAGCCTATGCAGTGGTCAGGCTGAACCCGGACGGCAGCACCGACGTCATCACCGGCGTCCAGGAGGTGGGCAGCGGAGTGGCGACGGCACTCGTGCAGATAGCGGCGGAGGCTCTGGGAGTCCCGCCGTCCACGGTCCGGGTCATCCTCGGCGACACCAGAGATGCGCCGTTCGGCCCCACCAGCGCCAGCAGCCAAACCCTCTCCTCGGTTGGGCCCGCCGTGCGATCGGCAGCAGAGGATGTTCGAGAGCAGCTCCTAGAGCTGGCTGCACCCATTATGGGCACCCCGAAGGAGAAGCTCCACATCAGGAACGGGTTCGTGCACAGCCGCAACGCCCCGGCCAAGCGGAGGGCCATCGCCGAGCTGCTGGGGGCTTTCGACGGCGCCATGCTGATCGGACTCGGGTCGCGAGAGCCGAACCCTGATGGATACGCACTCCGCACCTTCGGGGCTCAGTTCGCCGAGGTCGAGGTAGACCAGGGGACGGGAAGGGTGCACCTTCTCAGACTGGTAGCCGTCCACGATTGTGGCAGGGTCATCAACCCAGCGCTGGTGGAGAGCCAGATGGTGGGCGGGATCGTCCAGGGGATTGGCTACGCCCTCACTGAGGAGCGCAAGATCGATCCGGGGACGGGCAGGCCTCTCAACCCGGATCTGGAGGAGTACCTGATCCCCACCTCGATGGACGTTCCGGAGATCGACGCGCGGGCGGTGAACCAGCCCGACCCCCACGGCAACAGCCTGGGGGCCAACGGCATCTCCGACGCCCCCATCATCCCCACGGCCCCGGCCATCGCCAACGCAGTCTACAACGCCATCGGCGTCCCTGTGACGAGAATCCCCCTGGAGCCGTCCAGGGCGATTGGGAGGAGACCGATCCCGTGAAAGCCTTCGAGCACCTGAACGTCACATCCGTTGAAGATGCGGTTGCAGCCCTTGGCGAGGACTGGCAGACCCGGCTCATCGCTGGTGGAACCGATCTGATCCCACTCATGAAGAAGGGGGTCGTTGCGCCCTCGCGTCTGGTCAACCTGAAGACGGCTCCAGAGCTGGCTGGGATCGACTTCACCGAGGAGGGTGGACTCGTCATCGGCGCTACGGAAACCCTGGACGATATCGCTCACTTCCCCGCCGTACGGCAGCACTACCGATTGCTTGCCGAGGCCATCTCCGTAGCCGCCTCGCCGCAGATCAGGAACATGGCGACCATCGGAGGGAACCTCTGCCAGACCAGCAGATGCTGGTACTTCCGCAATCTCTTCTTCTGCTGGCTGAGGGGAGGGGATCGTTGCTACGCCTTCGATGGAGAGAACCGCACCCACGCCATATTCGGCGGAGGTCCTTGCTACTCGGCTCACCCCTCCGATCCGGCTCCCGCGCTCATAGCCCTAGGCGCGGAGGTGACTCTGACCGACAGTACCGGTCATCGTAGGTCGATGCCTCTTGAGTCCTTCTACAGCCCACCCGAGCCTTCTCGCCGCCGGGAGACCGTGCTCTGGCCCAATGAGGTGATGGTGGCCATACGGGTGCCCAACCCGCCCGCCGGGTCCCTAGGCGCCTATCTGAAAGGGATGGACAGAGAGGCCTGGGCCTTTCCTCTGGCGAGCGTGGCCGTGCAGGGGTTGTGGGACGGCCCGATGGCCACGGAGATCAGCATAGTGATGGGAGGCGTGGCGCCCGTCCCCTGGCGGGCAAGGCAGGCTGAGGATGTGGTGCGCGGGCAGCCAGTAGACGGCGATCTGGCGCGAAAGGCCGCAGAAGCGGCCATCGATGGCGCCCAGCCCTTGGAGCACAACCGGTACAAGGTGGAGCTGGTGCGAGCCATCGTGGAGCGCGCCCTCCTCTCAGCCGCTCACGGTGCTCGACACGGCACGGTCGTCTGATCGTGAGGCTCGACTCGAGGCGGATCTTCGGGCCTACAGCAGGCTGACCGGGTCTACGTCGATACCCCATCCCAGCGGCAGATCCACCACATCCAAGAGCCGGCTGGCGTCATCGCCCGCTAGAACGATCTGCCACCGATATCGGCCGCGCAGTCGGGAATGGAAAGCGGGTGCGGGGCCCAACACATCCAGATCGCCTAGGCCGAGCTCTGCGGACCGGCTCCTCAACGTCTTGACCATCTCGATGGCGGCCACACGGGCCCGCGCCTCCCCCGCGCCTGAGAAGAGCAGCCTCACCATCCGGCGGAGCGGAGGATAGGAGTGCCGACGGCGGAAATCCATCTCGTGTCGGTAGAATTCCGAATAGTCGTGCCGCGCGGCGGCCACCACGCTGTAGTGCTCCGGCGAGTAGGTCTGGATAATGACATGCCCCGCAGTCTCCCCGCGGCCCGCCCGCCCGGCCACCTGCGCCAGGAGCTGGAAGGTGCGCTCCGCTGCGCGGAAGTCCGGCAGGTGGAGGGTCACATCAGCCAGCACCACCCCGACCAGCGTGACACGGGGGATGTCCAGCGCCTTGGCGACCATCTGGGTGCCAACCAGGATGTCGGCCAGATGATCCCGAAACCTCTGATGGATCGCCTCATGCGCTCCACGACGCGCGGTGGTGTCGTGGTCCCAGCGCAGCACCCGCGCATCAGGGAGGAGGCGCCTCACTTCCTCCTCTACCCGCTCGGTTCCCGCGCCGAAGAAGCTGATCCGACTCCGCCTGCATCGCGGGCATCTGGTGGGCAGCGGTGCCCTCCGATTGCACTGGTGGCAAACCAGCCCCTCGGCGTCCCTATGGTACACCAGTGGCACGTCGCATCGGCGACACTTCAGCACATGCCCACAGTCACGGCAGAGGACGCATGTCGAGGATCCCCTTCGGTTCAGGAACAGGATTGCCTGCTCGCCAGAGTCCAGCACCCTGCGCAGCCCGGCTTGCAGGGATCGACTGAAGATGCTGCTGTTCCCAGACTTCAGCTCGTCCCTGAGGTCCACTATCTCCACCCGCGGGAGAGAACCCGTCGCCAAGCCCCGGCTAGTGGGACCGGCGTACCTCTCCGGCAGCGACAAGAGCCTGTACACGCCTTTCTCGGCCAGATAGAAGGACTCGATGCTCGGGGTAGCGCTGCCCAGCAGCACGGCTGCCCCGGTCTCTCGGCCCAGCCGGATGGCGACATCGCGGGCGTGGTAGCGGGGTGAACGCTCATCCTGCTTGTAGGCCGGCTCGTGCTCCTCGTCCAGCACCACCAGGCCCAGGTTTGGGACCGGGGCGAAGAGTGCGGAGCGCGGTCCCAACACCACGTCGAACCACCCATCCTGGATCCGCCTCCACAGCAGCCATCGCTCCGCATCCGGCAGATCGCTGTGCAGCAGCGCCACCCTGCCCGGGAAGCGCTCCGAATATCTGTCCAGTGCCTCCGGGGTCTGGGCGATCTCGCTCACCAGAACGATTGCACGCCGGCCCATGGAGATGGCGGTATCGATGGCCCTCAGGTAGACCTGGGTCTTCCCGCTACCGGTTACCCCGTGAAGGAGGAATACGGCATGGGTTCGGCCTTCCAAGGAGGCCGCTACGGCTGAGTAGGCCATCGACTGCGACTCGTTTAGCTGAACCCGCTCCGTCCCTACCGGGCACCCGACTGCACGGAGCTGGGACATCTCATGGCCAGGGTCCACCACCAGCAGCCCCTCCCCGACCATCTGCCGCAGCGTCCGAAGCGAGCATCGGGCGACTCGCGCCACCTCCGCCGCCGCTGCAACCCCATGGGATCCCAAGAAGGAGAGGACCCCGGCCCTCACGCGGGAGCGCAGCTCCCTGCCGGGGTCGGCCCCCTGCGCCAGCCGAAGCTGGGTCTCAGGATCGATGGGCGGCTGCGGCCACCGGAAGGCAGGGCCGGGCCTGCCTACATCGACACCGTCTGGCAGGCGGGCCGCTCTGGTCCACCTCGGGGGAAGGAAGAGGGAAAGGGTGTCGAACAGGGCGGCACGATAGTGGCGCGCCATCCAGCGAGCCACCCGTACCCGCTCGACAGAGATGGAAGGAGCGCCTAGCACGGGACCAACCAGCTCCCTGGTGGGCACAGAAGGGGGAACGTCACCCGTCTCGACCACGATGGCCGGGACGACCCTCGAGCCGAAGGGCACCACCACCGGCTGCCCTGGCTCCACCTGCATCAGCGCTGGAACCGAGTAGCTGAAGAGCGTGCCAATGCCCGAGGGAAGGGGCACGGCCACGTGGGCGAAGATCACACCACTGCTCGGCGGCGGTTCACCCTGCATCGCTCGGCCACCACGATGGCCATCACCTTCTCCACGGCCTCATCCAGGCCGTCGTCGGGGTTGACCACCACGTAGTCGAATTCCGGCAGCCTCGCCATCTCGGCATAGGCGTTGGCGATGCGGGTGGCCTGCTCCTCAGCGCTCTCGGTGCCCCGCCTGGTCAGCCGCCGGATAAGGGAATCCATGGACGGCGGGGCCAAGAATACCAGGACGGCTTCGGGCACCTTCGAGCGAATGGTTGCGGCGCCCTGCACGTCCACCCGCACCAGCACGTCGACCCCAGACTCGACGTGCTGCCGAACCGAGACCCTTGGCACTCCATACCGGTGGCAGTGAACGTGAGCCCACTCCAGCAGCTCGTCCTCAGCGATCATGCGGTCGAACTCGGCTTCGGAGACGAAGTAGTAGTCCTTGCCGTGCACCTCACCTGGCCGCGGAGGCCGGGTGGTCGCGGTGACACCGAAACGAAGGGGGAATCCTCGCTCCCGCAGCTTCGCCATGACGGCATCCTTTCCCACCCCGGACGGGCCGGAAAGGACGATGAGGAGTCCTGGTGCGGCTCGATCCCCCCAGCTCAACCCTCGGAGCTCCGCTTGCGATCCAGTCGGCTCGCCATGGTCTCAGGGTGAATGGGCGCCAGGACCAGATGGCCGCTGTCCAGCACTATCACCGACTTGGTGCGCCGCCCATAGGTCAGGTCGATGAGGCGGTTGGATTCCCGTGCCTCCTGTACCATGCGGCGGATGGGCGACGAATCGGGCGGCATCACCGCCAGCACCCTGTTGGCCGCCACGACGCTCCCGAACCCGATGTGGAGAAGCTCTATGGCCAAGGGAGACTCCTCTACATGGTATAATTCAGATTGGCACCGCGGACTCCTGCCAGCTGCCCGCCCCACTGACCAGGGCCCTGCGACGCCCTGCAGATGGCGGGCGACCAGCGCACCATCGACCACCAGGAAGGGCTAGGCCGTGACGTTCGATGCGCTCACGATGCACGCGGTAAGGGATCAGCTGGAGACCAGCCTGCTCAGCGGGCTGGTCGAAAAGGTAGTGCCTCTCGCCGACCTCGAGGTCGGCCTTCGCATCCACTCGCGGCATCGCGACTTCAACCTGCTGATCTCGGCCGATCCCCAGGCCGCTCGGGTCCACCTGGTGGAGGGTACGCTCAGGCGGCTCTCCGATGAGGTCACGCCTTTTCATCTCTTGCTGCGCAAGTATGTGCGTGACGGCCGGATCGTCGCCATCTCGCAGCCTGCGCTCGAGCGAGTAATGCGGCTGGATGTGGAGAAACGCCAGGACGACGGCTCCATCACCAGATCAAGCCTAATTATAGAGATTATGGGCAGGCACAGCAATGTAATCCTGGTCGGGGTGGATGGCCAAATCCTGGACGCCATCAAGCGGGTGCCACCTTCGCTCAGCCGGCTGAGACCTGTTCTGCCCCATCTCCTCTACAGCCCGCCGCCTCCCACGGACAAGCTGAACCCCATGTCGCCCATCCTAGGGAGGCAGCTCGCCGCTGCCGCGAGGCAATCAGCGCCCTCCTCCCCCCTCTGGCGCCTCCTCCAGGAAGCCGTGGCCGGCCTGGGTCCTCTGTCGGCCCGCGAGGTGGCCTACCGAGCTCTCGGCGACGCCGCTGCCCAGCTGTCCGCCATTAGGAGCTGGGAGCCGGTGGTCGAACGCCTCCAAGAGCTGCTGCAGCCACTGGAGTCGCGAGAGTGGTCACCCTCCGTGGTGCTGGAGGGCGAGACGGTACTCCACTACGCGCCCTTCCCCATCACCCAGTTCCCAGGCTCCAGGGTGGAGCGGGTGGAGAGCATCAGTCTCGCGGTAGAGCGGGCCTACGCCGACAGGCTTCGGCTCCGCCCCGGCGAGGCGCTGCGAGGCCCGCTAAGGGCATCCATAGAGGCTCGCCTGGAGCGCGTGCGGCGGAGGGAGGAATCACTGCGCAACGCCCTGGCGCGAGGAGAGAAGGCAGAGGAGCTGAAGCTGAAGGGACAGGCCATCCTGGCCAGCATGTCCCGGATCCAGCCTGGGGATGCGGAATTGATGTGGGAGGGCCAGAGGATATCTCTGGATCCGAGACTGAGCCCATCCGACAACGCGCAGCGCTACTTTCGAGATTACGCCAAGGCCAGGGATGCCGTGCGTGAGGTGCCCGCGCTGCTGGAGTCGGCCAGGCTGGAGAGGGAGTACCTGGAGCAGATGCTCACAATGGCGGAGCTGGCCGATGGTGAGGTCGAGCTTCGAGCCCTCGCCAGAGAGCTGGCGGAGGCGAGCCAGGAGGGCTCCGGGGGGGTGGCATCCGGCGAGGGGGCCCGCCCGAAGCGGGAGCAGAAGGCACGACGGGACAGTAGGAAGAAGGTCGAACAGCCCGCTGGAACATTCAAGCGACTGACATCCAGCGAAGGGCACACGATCCTGGTTGGTGGGAGCGCCCGTGGCAATGAACGGGTCACCTTCGACCTAGCTTCCGGCAACGACCTGTGGTTTCACGCCAGGGGTGTGCCGGGCGCCCACGTGATCCTGAAGGTGGGAAGCAACACGCCGTCGGAACGGGCACTGCTGGAAGCAGCTCGCGTGGCGGCCCTCCACAGCCAGGCGCGAGGGAGCGGCAAGGTCCTGGTGGACTACACCCCACAGCGGTACGTCAAGAAGGTGAAGGGAGGACCACATGGGCTCGTCACCTACAGCAACGAGCGAACGGTTCGGGTAGACGCTACGGCTGAGCCGGGGTCGGCCGATGGCGAGTAGCAGCCGTCCCAGGCCAAGGGTGAGACGCCCGGATCACCTCCGCCGAGTCGAAGCCCTGTTCCTCTCCAGAAAGCTCACCACCAGCACGACGATCACCGCCCCGACCGTTGCCGGTATGATGGGGATCCCCGCGATGGCGGGGCCCACATGGCCCATCAGCCCGGTCCCTATCCAGCTTCCCACCAGGCCTGCGAGGATCGCCCCCAGCCATCCATAGGGCAGGTGGCCCGGCACGATGTAGTCGGCCAGCCAGCCGACCAGTCCGGCTATCAGCAAGGTGAACAGGACCCCTATGATGTTCGCCGTTACCCACAACAGCAGGAGAACGGCCACAACCAGCACCAGAGCTGCAAGAGCGGGCATTCCAGCTTCCCTTTCCACGATGAGACAGAGGCTCCGGGGCCTCCGGAGCCTCTGCGATCTGCCAATACTATTCTGGAGCGGACCGTCTAGGCGGTTGCCTCCAGATGAGCGCTGAGCTGCTTCATCAGCCTATCCTTGGGGGTAAAGCCCACGATCCTCTGGACAGCCTTGCCCTCCTTGAAGAGGATCAGCGTGGGGATGCTGCTCACCCCAAACTTGCGCGCGGTGGCCATGTTGGCGTCCACGTCCAGCTTGGCCACGGTGAGCTTACCATCCAGTTCAGCAGCCAGCTCCTTCAAGACCGGGGCAATCATCCTGCAGGGACCGCACCACTCCGCCCAGAAATCCACCAACACCGGCTTCTTCGACTCCAGAACCTCGGAATCGAACGTGGCGTCGGTCACCGCTACGGGTTCAGCCATCTACCAAAGACCTCCTTCACTTGCCGGACGAGCTCTCGGCACCAGGGGACATGCGCAGGAACAGGGTAAGCGCCCTCTCAATGGTGGCCTTCTTCTCTGCAGAAGAGATAGACTCGGCGATACACTCCTCCATGTGGTCCGCCATGACGCTGAGCGCCACCTTGTCCAGGGCAGCGCGAACCGCCATGACCTGAGTGATCACGTCCTCACAGGGCCGGCCCTCCTCCAGCATCCTCTGGATCCCCTTGACCTGCCCCTCGATACGCCGCAGACGTGCCGCGATCGCTTCGTTATCTCCCACGTTTCCTCCGTATACCCACCAAGGGTACCTCAGGAGATTCTATACCCCCTCGGACGGGGTGTCAACGCGGGATCGCCTGACTGTCACTGCTCAGGGAAAATGTCCGCCTTAACTGCTCAGGGAAAATGTCCGGCATACTTGAGGTATGAGGACAATTACCTTGAACCCGAAACAGCAACGAGCAGTTGACATCTTGACCCGATTGGAG
>Ga0315298_1000590_pt1 | contig 70419 bp, 59 predicted proteins | sample WHS_1_MG_FD_203077 | JGI IMG/M metagenome (GOLD analysis project Ga0315298, IMG submission 203077) | Extremophilic microbial mat communities from Washburn Hot Springs, YNP, Wyoming, USA - WHS_1_MG | ecosystem: Environmental > Aquatic > Thermal springs > Hot (42-90C) | place: USA: Wyoming...
CCGGTTTGTGTTTCTGGACGGCTGCGAGACAGCCAAGGGAGATTTGGTGCTGGCATTTGGGATACCGAAGAAGACGATGACAGCGGCCGACTTTGCCGATGATGGCCGCCGGCCCTGTGCATTCATGAGGTGGACGGCGACCAAATGGATCGGGATTCTTGATCGCGTCTGGTATGACCACATCAACTTCATCACATGGTTTGAATACGAGTGGGTGGTTGAGGGTAAAGTGTTGCGCGCCGCTGCTAACAGGGCAGCACAATATCCCGGAACGAGCGGGATAAACCTTGGCAACCTCAAGATCTACGGTTACGATCAACTCGGCTACAGTCAATTCAACAATGCCCCATGAGAGGAGGATCTATGCCGGACATGATTCATGTGACGTTGCAGTATTCGAATGCCGTTCTGACGGCCTTGCTCCCGATCTTTTCGGACTTTGCCAAGAAGCTGGAACTGCCCGTTCCCGTGCCCGTTGCTGCCGAGCATGTGGAGCACTTTGCTACCGGCGGTCCGGTCATTCCAGGATACCCGATTGACGTGAGGGGTTACCTCGTTCTGACAAACGGTTGGCGATTCTGGTATGCTTGGGGGCATGTGAATTCCTTCGAGTGTCCGCGGAACTACCGCACACTTCAGGACCCGGATCGGGTGCCCGAATTCGTAGGAACACTGAGGATGAGTAAACGCGAGGCGGTTAGGCTGGCTCGAGACGTGCTTATCAAGATGGGCTACGCCGACAAGTTGCCACAAACGTCTAAACGGCCGAAAAAAGTGGAGGGGCCGTTCAAGTGGCGCGGCCAAACGCTGCCTTATTACCAGATACAGTGGACGTGGAAGACGGGCGATCAGGGACATTATGTCGAGTTTGACATTGATGCGGACAAGAAAATAGTGACAAGGTTTGATTCGGCTTCCACCAACCTTTTGGGCAAGCCGCCAGAAATAAGCGTAAAGCCTGAGCTGGAATCGGAATACAGAAAACGAGTCATGGAAGGGAAACAGATTCACCGCCGTGACCCGCCGCCCGAAAGGCTGCCAGCCCCTTGAAAAAATCGCTTCAGAAGCCTAGGCTTGTCCAACCAGATCACATAATGCAAATGTGGGGTCAGCCCTTGATATTTAACATTCTCCCACTTCGCGCTGATTTTTCATACCTTTCCAGTTTGCTGCTCAGTCGTTCCACCCCCCCCCTCAACTCCGCATCCTCCGTCATGCGTTGACGCAGGCGCCGGACTTGATGCGAAACCGCCGCCCCATCTGTATCATCGGCAAACAACCGTCGCCGCTCGATACCGCGGATGGTGACGTGGTAGATTGCGCCTTTGAACACCACGCGGAGTTTTCTTGCCACAACAGCGCACAGACTAACCGTTCCCGACTGCAGAATCAACAAGATTGTCAAATATCAAGGGCTGACCCCAAAAGTAGATCATGGGCTTGTCCAACCAGATCACATAATGCAAATGTGGGGTCAGTACTTGATATTTAACATTCTCCCACTTCGCGCTGATTTTTCATACCTTTCCAGTTTGCTGCTCAGTCGTTCCACCCCCCTCAACTCCGCATCCTCCGTCATGCGTTGACGCAGGCGCTGGATTTGATGCGAAACCGCCGCCCCATCTGTATCATCGTCAAACAACCGTCGCCGCTCGGTACCGCGGATGGTGACGTGGTAGATTGCGCCTTTGAACACCACGCGGAGTTTTCTTGCCACAACAGCGCACAGACTAACCGTTCCCGACTGCAGAATCAACAAGATTGTCAAATATCAAGGGCTGACCCCAAAAGTACCCGGCGCGGCGCCACGCGGCCAGAAGAACCAAACCGAGACAGGCGATCGCCCTTCAGATCAGGTGGCCGGGCGCGGTCCAGCCCTGAAAGGTCGATCAAATCGTCTCGCAGTGGAGACGCTGCCGGCGCGGTTCGCGTCTATCGGTCACCGTGCCGACCATTCACACTCGAGCCGCATTGGAGCAGCAAATGCCGGTTATTTGGCCGCGCCGATTGGCATTGTTTGCATGTTTATTGCAACCTTTGTGCACACCATGGTGTTCTACAGACAGAGTTCTACAGACAGAGTTATGCAGCCGATTCGAATCGCAGGGATTGTGCCTGCGGCCATGGCCGCAAGCGTAATTGCAACGGCTCCAAAGCTCTCAGCGGCCGAGGGTGCTTTGCCTGACGACCGGAGATTTGCGCTTGGCGTTGAATACATGGTGCCGGGTCTGGCATCAACATACGCGAAGGCAGGTGTTCAGTGGACAAAACCGATGGCTACAGGGTTCGGCTGGGGCGATGTGGAACCGAATCCGCCAGTTAATGGCCGGCACCAGTACAGTTGGCGCAACACTGACCGCCTTATCCTCGAGTACCAAAAAGCTGGTTTTCAGCATTTTCACATTTACACCAGAGCAATGTCCCCGTGGGCGGGAACTGCGCCTTCCTCGGAATTGTCTTCGCGCGGGACATACCCGCCCAAACCGGAGTACATCCCGTACTATGCAGATTACATTCGAAACCTTGTTGAGCGCTACGACAAGGATGGCATCAAGGACGCGCCGGGATTGCTGTATCCGGTGCTCTACTATGAGATCGAAGCCGAATGGGGAACGGGTTTTTGGCGGGGAACCGCCGACGAGTATCTCGATCTCTTACGCGTCGCACGTCAGGCTGCCAAGGCTGCCAATCCAAATGCTCAGATCATATTGATAGGTTTCTTTATCGCGGGTTTGTTCGAGGAAAACCCGAATGCAGAAATCGAGAATGTCCTGCGTGCACGCCATCCGCCGCATATTCAGGCCAACATCCGCCGTCTTTTGGCCGAGGCCGACCATCTTCTCAGCCATCCCGAGTTGTTCGACGTGGTCGAGTTCCATTCCTTGAGTGATTGGTCTGAGATCACCGGAATGACGCGGTTCTTGCGCTCGACAATGCGCGCGCATGGGTACGAAAAACCAATCTGGGTCGGCGATGTAAACTATACTGCGTCTCCGATGTTGTTTTGGGGTATTCCACTGCCACCTTACACGGCGGATCAAAAGCCGGCGATTGTGGAAACAGTTTCCATTCTGGCAAACCCGCAACATCAGCGTTACGCGGAGGTGGAAAAATGGTTTCGCGCCGAGCAAGCCGCCTGTTTGGTCAAGAAAACTGTTCTGGCCATGAGCGCGGGTTGCGCCGGCATCAACCTTGGCAATCTTGAAGACTGGGATATTTTCAATTTTGTTCCCACCATTGTCGGCACGGCAGCCTCTCAGGGACTGATTGACCGGAAAGGGTTCAAACCCGGTGCGCCACTTGCACTGGCTGACAGGATTCCGGGCGACCCGCGGCCAGCATATCACGCACTTGCCTTGTTGGCGCGCAAGCTGTCGAATTTCAAGGAAGTAAAGCAGCTCGCGCTCGGTCAAGGTGTGCATGCATACAATTTCAAGTTGCGCGACGGTGAGATTACAGTGCTGTGGTATAATGACGGCAAACGATACTTGCCGGGTGAAACACCGCCATCGTGTAAGGTAACCCTTTCAGTGCCGCAGCAAACCTATCGACTCGCGGCAACTCCGACCGAGCGGGGAATCCCCCTGCCGCCGATCAAGAAGCTCACACCGGTAAACGGCAAACTGACGCTCGACCTCGGCGTTACACCCGTTTTCCTTGAACCGACCAAGTGATGTTCGCAAAAGTTCCTGCACATCCCGCGCGTAGTAGGAATCCATCCACTCGCTGTAAAACTCAGCGCGGCGCAGCCGCAACCAAATGATCGCGGCGAGATAAATGCGTTCCTTCCAGGCTTGGAACTCTGTCGCGCCGCGCTGAAAGGGGCGACTTCGTCGCCCACAGGGGGGAGAGAATCGAGTGGGCTCAGTGGCCGAGCAGTTCGAAGGCAAAAGACTCGAACCACGAGCTGATCTGCGATTTCCGAGCAGATTATCCAATATTATACTCCAAAGCCCGAACTGTTGTGACAGCACTGCTCGCTGCCAGAGAAGCGGATACTGACAAATTGATCAAACTCGCACTCTGAGAATCTTCGCAAATAGGACCGATTTCTCAATATAACCATCCAAGGTTGAAGAGCCGGTGGCCAGAATCTTCAAGCCCGGCAACCTGTCCGCTCCGATTTCTTCGCTTTGCTCTTGTTCGGCGAGCGTTCCGTGTGCATTCATCAGGCTCTCCGAACGTTTGCGGCTTCGAGCGACCGGGCGTAAGCGGCCTCTGCGAGGCGGTCAGTTATGGCTTGTCATCGCACCCGGTCATTATTGGCGTTGGCGGCTGCTTCGGGCTGGACGGAGCTCTTCAACAAGTACACCGGAAATGCCACGGCTTCTCTGAGAATAGAGTAGAGGTCTCGAATCTCGAAATATAGCGGGGCTTCGGCGCTGACTTGTTTGAACCCCACCCGCCTCAGAGCGAATCTCGTTCGCAGCAGGTGAAAGTACTGCGACACTGCAAGGACCGATTGGTAACCTTTCGAATCGCAGTATTGTTTTAGGAACTGTGCAGTGGCCAGCGTGTTCACGCCTCTGGAATCCACAATGATCTGCCCGGACGAGACGCCATGTGAAACCAGATAGTGTTTCATCACCTCGGCTTCGTCATAACCTTCTTTTCCAACGCCGCCTGACACGACAATTGTGCGGCAGTGTCCCCTGGCATAGACGTCGCGAGCCTTGTCCAACCTTGCCTTCAACCTGTTCGAGGGTGTCCCATCCGCACGAACTGCATTTCCAAGGACCACACAGACATCGGAAGGTTGTCCTCGGCTCAGCAAACCCCAACCGACAATCGCGCCAAGATACAGAAACATGAAAATCGCCCCGGCGCGGAGTATCTGTTTGATCACCCGTTTCATATGTCTTCAGCGCGGCGGAGTCGCAACCGAATCGTTCACGTCAGGCAAGAGTGTTCGTTGCATGTTTGTGTTTTCCTGTTTCGACTTGAACGGCCACTGCAGGCCAGACACACTCAAGTCACGTCAAAGAGCAAGTGCATGTCAATAAAGCCCTGAGAACCGGAGGCAAACAAAATGTCTGTTAAGCACAGTTCAGATGTCCCGGCCACGCCGGTCAAGGCGGGTGAGTTAACCAGCATGCAGGTGCTGCTGCAAGGTCCCAATTTTACCATGCGGCGTTTTGTCATGGGGCCGGGCGGCGGGATGCCGGAGCATACCAACACGGTTGAGCATGAGCAGTACGTTCTGCGAGGGCGCGCCCGCATTAGCATCGGCGGCGAGGAATTCGAGGTCAGGGCCGGCGACGTTGTGTTCATCCATGAAGGCGTCCCGCACTGGTATCAGAATGTGAGCGACGAGGATTTCGAGTTCCTGTGCATCGTGCCGAACAAGGAGGACGTGGTCAAACTGATCGGGAAAAGCTGCTGACACGGAATTCGCCATCATCGTTCTCGACTCTGGGCCGGGCTTACTGGCGCCGTCGAAAGTCAGGGCGTGGCGGGTCTGGGCTATCGTCGCCTTGTTGAAGCCGGGACGGGCAAGTAACTGCCCGGCTCGCTTGCACGTGTCCACCGTGACACTCAGCGCCGCACAGCCGCAAAAGAATTGAGATTGCCGTGCCTGATAGGTTTTGCCCGAAGAAATAGGCTGATTGCGATGATGCTGGCTCTTACGCAAAGCAGCAAGATCGTTCTCGCTGAACCTTGGCACGACCAGTCGCTCGACATGGGCTCGGCCACCTTCCCGACACCGATGGTGCCGTGGCCGCGGCCATCGACGGTTTGGGACGTGTGTACGCCCTGGGAAAATTCAGCAAACCGAACACCATTTGCCCAACGACGCTGATGTCAGCCAGCACGCAAACCGAGCAAAACAGCCGAACCTTAATTCCGGTTAAACTTAAGCGCTGGTAGAGATGCGATTGGGGTCCATGCCCGAACAGCTCCCAGAAATGAAGTCTCAAATGATCCGCTAATCTTCGATTTCCGCACAGACTACTGAATATTGGACTCCAAAAGCGGCAGCGTTGTGGCCGCACCGCTCGCTGCCAGAGAACCAGGCACTGACAAATTGAGCATACCCGCAGGCTGAAAATCTTCGCACATATGATCGATTTCTCACTGTAATTATTCAGACTGCGAGTTTGCTCAATTTGCCACCACAGTATTAATATATGGAGAAATCGATCATTTTTGCGAAGATTTTCAAACTGCAAGTTTGGTCAGTTTCTCGGTGTCTGCTTCCCTGGCAGCGAGTAGTGCGGTCACCACAGTGCGGCTTTTGGAGTACAATGTTGCAGAATCTGCCCAGACTTTCTGCACGGTTTCATGATTGGTCCTGTCGAATGTTTTGGAGGTTGACTGTTCGTTGACCGGTCTGGGGCCCTCACCCTTGCCCTCTCCCAGGGGGAGAGGGAATCCGGGGCAACGCGTTGGGTTGGTCAAGTCGTTGTTGCAATAACCACGGCTGGGCCGGACTTCCTCCGCAGTTGCATGAATTGAGCCGTGATCATTGATGAGGAAGCCAGACGCAGTGAGATGGGCGACAGCGGGGAGGATCTGGGACCGGGATTATGTTTTCCCTGTCCCGCGGGGACAGGCACGGAGTTGATTTTTGGGGGATGGTTCGAGACTGTTGTCTTGAAGCTGTTCGGGCATTGATCCCAATCTCACCCCCCTCCGTGGGCGACGAAGTCGCCTCAGATATTTCCCAGCCCGGCGGGGCAGAGCTTTCTGATCAACGGGCGAATGCACCGCGTCTTTGCGCGTCAAGGAACTTTGGTTCCGGCTCCGCCGGGCTGGGAAGTGTGTAGGCTAAAGATTTGGGGCGAGAAAAAACGGAAAAATGCTTGACTTAGCTGAAATCTTCAAACTAAGTTGCACCGCTTTTTTTGGTAGTGTTGCAACTGTCCCCACGGCAAGCCGGACCGCTGCTCCGCCGCCAATTGGATGAGCAGTGGTTCTGTGCTTGTTGGCATGTTATTCATGGAGACAGTGAACAATTCTGACAAGGAATCTACCGGGCTGCGCCGAGTTTCCTCAACGAGGATATTACTGAGGCATGGAAAATCATCGCATCGCACCTCCTCTGCTACAGAAGCCGGCCTGGGTTTGGTGCCTCCAACCAGGCATGTAACTGAAAGGAAATTTGGCGGCCATGATTCGGCTCCTCGGCTTCCAGGTTCCGGAGCAAGAGCTTCGATTGCGCGCATTCTGGTGGGTTGCCTGTTGGCGTGGACATTGGCAGCGCAGGTTCCTGGCATCATCAGCCATCAGGGCAAATTGATGGTTCAAGGCGTCAATTTCTCCGGAACAGCCATGTTCAAGTTCGCGCTGGTCAATGCCAGTGGCGACGCATCTTATTGGAGCCATGACGGCACCAGTACCGGCGGCGGCGAGCCCACAGGTACACCCATTCAGCTTTCGGTCAATCGCGGCATCTTTTCGGTGAACCTGGGCGACACATCAATCCCCAACATGATACGACCGATTACCCCCGATGTGTTCAATCACGAATCTGTCTGGCTGCGCGTGTGGGTTAATGACGGTGTCAATGGATTCGAACGTCTGGTGCCGGATCGGCGCATTACCTCGGCAGCTTACGCCATGGTTGCCGGAAGCGTTGTCGTGCCGGGTATGGTGGTGGTTTCGGGCTTGGCTCAAGATCCGACCCTGCTCGGCAACGGTTACCAAATGGTAATGACAGTGCCCGCTCCTTCTTGGAGAGACGGGATGTCGGTCGAGGGACCCTCGGCCAGAGCAGGGCACTCGGCGATTTGGGACGGCCAGCGAATGATTGTATGGGGCGGATTAGTGGCTGACGGAATCTACGTCGATTCAGGCGCGATGTACCGGCCCGAATCGGACTCATGGACAGCGATGAACACTGTTAATGGCCCATCCCCAAGAAGTGAGCACACCGCAGTTTGGACTGACACCGAAATGATTGTCTGGGGCGGCGTCGGAGCAGGCGGGCCGCTCAACACCGGCGCAAGATTCACCCCGACTACACAGTCTTGGAAACCGGTCACAAGCACAGGCGCTCCCGCAGAACGCAGGGGCCACGTGGCTGTCTGGACTGGGAACCGCATGCTGGTGTGGGGCGGGCGAAACAATTCCGGTTTGCTGAACGACGGCGCGCTGTACGACCCGCTCCTGAACCGGTGGACGCCTCTCACGTTGCCCAACCCTCCCGAAGCCCGATTCGGAGCGACAGCAGTGTGGGCCGGCGATCGCTTTCTGGTGTGGGGCGGCACTGGTGAGGTCGGGGAACTCGAGTCCGGCGGCCAGTTGCTGTTCTCGGGCGGCACTCCGAGTCAATGGTTGCCCATTTCACTTATCGGCGCGCCGTCAGCTCGCAGCGGACACACGGCAGTCTGGACCGGTACTGCATTGGCGGTTTGGGGCGGCCAGCACAGCGGAACAGTGCTGGGTGACGGCGCGCTCTATTCGCCGCAAATCAATGGGTGGAAATCGATGTCGCCAACCGACGCTCCTTTGGCGCGCACTGATCATGTCGCAGTCTGGACAGGCACGGAAATGATCATTGCCACAGGCGCAGGCGCGACCGGCGACCTTGCCACAGGCGCCGCCTATAACCCCGCATCGGACCAATGGCGCGCCTTGAGTACTTCGGGCGGCCCTGTGCCGCGCAGCCATGCAGTAGCAGTTTGGAACGGTTTCGAGATTATGGTGTTCGGCGGGCTGTCCGGCGGACAGCGAATCGCAGTGTTGCAACGACTGGTTCCGCAACCCAATTGGTACTTCTATCGAAAGTTATGAATTGTTTCTGTTCAATCCCCGAGCGAGTTGGCAGATGGGCTGGTGCTCGCCAAGGCACCTTGCTCGAATCGGTGAAATCGCACCTGAACCTGGCAAATCGTTTGGAGCGCGCGTCTGCCGTAACAGTGCTCGCAAATCTGCGGCGTGTTGCCGATTCCGTCCAACTTGCCATTATATGCTCATTGGTCGTGACACTTCCGGTCCGTGCCCAGTGGTTCACAGAGACGGTTGGCCTCAAGGCCGGCTGGAATGCAGTGTATCTGCACATTGATGCCTCATATGACACCTTGGAACACCTTGTGGGTGACGACCTGAGCAATCCAATCATGGAGGTCTGGGCATGGGTCCCCAACCCCACAACCATGCAGTTTGTCGACAGCCCGCAGCAGCCCGTCAATCCCAGCAGCCAGTGGTTGAGCTGGATTCGAAACTCGACCGAGCCGGGTTCACTCGAACGACTCCGTGGCAACACAGCTTACTTGGTCCGCGTCTCGTCGAATGTTCCCACTTATACCTGGAAGATCAAAGGTAAACCTGTGGCGCCCGCATACGAGTGGACAACCAGCGGCCTGAATTTTCTTGGGTTTCCGACCGTGCAGTCCGGCCCGCCGAGCTTCGAAGCTTTTCTGGCTCGGGCGCCCGACCTGCAGCAGAACGCCGAGATTTATCAATACGTCGGCGGCGATCTCGGACCCGGCAATCCCAAGCGCGTATATGCATTGCGCACGACCCCGGTGACTCGCGGCGAAGCGTACTGGATTCGCGCAGGCACCATCTATAACCGGTACTTCGCCCCGTTTGAAGTGGTTGTTTCCTCGGCATCTGGGGTCAATTTTGGTGACCACATCAGCACAGCGAGTCTTCGCCTCCGCAACCGCACCTCAAGCAACCTCACCGTTACATTGAACTTGATCGCGTCCGAAACACCGCCGGCCGGGCAGACCGCCATCGTGGGCGTGCCTCCTTTGCTGATTCGCGGCGCACTGAATACAACCAACCGTACCTACAGCTACACCAACCTCCGGATCGACACACCACGGGAGTGGATACTCGCCCCAAAGGGAACCGAAGGGTCTGAGACCGAAATCGTGCTTGGGCTCGACCGGTCCTCGATGACCGGTGCCGTGGGCGATTTGCATGGCGGCGTTCTGCGTTTCACTGATTCGCTCCAATTCGCCCGGGTCAATGTGAGTGTTTCGGCCAGGGTTGGTTCGCGGTCCGGACTCTGGGTGGGCAACGCTGCAATCGTGCAAGTTGGCCAGTATCTCAAGACGTACGAGCGCGACAGCGCGGGAAGTCCCCTCACAGGGACCAACGGGCAATACATCGTGAGCAGCATCAATAATGACCTCAGCGCCGCGGCTTATCCGTACCTGCTTCGTCTCATAGTACACAACCCCAACTCAGGGGAAGCTGTTTTGCTGCAAAGGGTGTACATCGGACCCGACGCAAACACGAATGTGGTGGTGGCAAATGCGCAGTCGGCCTTGAACCAGGCCATGCTCAGCCAGGCCCGCCGGATCAGCGCCGCGCATCTGCCATGGTCAAGCGCCAATGCGGGCTGGACATTCGACGGAAGGTTCGGCTCATCTACCAACCTCACTACCACCGTCACGCTGGGTTACGACGACCAGGCATCAAACCCTTTCCTGCACACGTACCACCCCGACCACGACAATCTCGACGCGAAATTCAAGAACGCGCTCGCCCAGGGCTCGGAGTCCTACAGTGTGCAGCGCGAAATCCATCTTGTTGTGACGCCGCCCGAAAACGATTTCACCAGTCTCACAACCGCTGGTGACTCGATCACCGGTGAGTATGCGGAGACCATTCGTATCTTGGGCCTCGCGCGATCCGGCAGTACATACGACACCCGCACTTTTGAAGTCCGCGGCGGTTTTGTTCTCCGCCGAATTACCGAAACCCCAACCATCACCCGCGTGCCATAATGAACCAGTTCATCCGAGAAACCAGTTCCAAGAACAAATTGCACTTTATGAAAATGAAATCCAACTCGCTGGCAACGCGCGCGTTGCGCGTAGCATGCACTTGTATGTGTCTCGTCAACCTCGCGCCTCAAATGGTGCGCGCGTCCGACCCCAACCCGCCTGAGCGCATGACCTTTCAGGGTTTCCTTACGGACGGCAACGGCGTGCCGCTGGCCACCAATGCGCCCAAGAACTTCGACGTCGTGTTCCGCATCTACGACGACCAGAGCGCCGGCAACCGGCTCTGGTCCGAGCAACAGACGGTCACCGTGGACAACGGCTATTTCAGCGTGCTGTTGGGCGAGGGCAGTGACGTCGGCACCGAGTCGCGCCCGTCGCTGTCAACGTTGTTCACTGGCAACACCGCCTCCGACCGGTTCGTCCAAATGACCGTGAAAGGCATCGGGTCGGGCGGAAGCGACGCGACAATTCTGCCGCGGCTCCGGCTCGTGACATCACCGTATGCCTATCTGGCCCTCAACGCGATCAACGCGGGACGGCTGGTCAACGACACCAACCGCCAGATTGTGACCATCACCGGCACCAGCGTCGGCATCAACAAAAGCAGCCCCACCGCCACCCTCGACATAAACGGCTCAGCCAAAGCCTCAGGTAGTCTTACGGTCAATGGACTTACAAACACCGGTGTGAGCCGGCTGGAGGGCGACGTCACTGTTGTTGGCAAAATCACCGCCAACAGAAGCTATGCCTCGATAGTCAACTTCAGCACGGACGGCTCCGCTTATCTCACCGTCACAAACCTCTCTGGTGGCATGAATCCCGCCATCAACTGGGATAGTTTCGACTGGACGGCCTATAAGCGAAATCAGAATGAATATGAGTTCGTCATTAATTCATCCCCGAAACTCAGGATAAACAGCGACAAGGTCATCGTGGATGCTCCGGGCGGTATCGAAGGTCGCGGCACCATCCCATTGGGCGGCATCATCATGTGGTCTGGATCGAGTGTTCCCTCGGGCTGGGCTCTGTGCAACGGGCAGACTGTTAATGGATACACGACACCCGACCTGCGCGACAAATTCATCGTCGGTTCTGGCTCGAGTTACACCATTGGCAACACTGGCGGCGCAAATACAGTAACGCTTAATGAAAGCCAAATCCCTGCTCATAGACACAGCATGATGGATTACTACCATGCCGAATCAAGCAGCCGTGGCGTAAGCTACTACACAACCTACGCAGAAAAGAAGGTCGGCAGCGGAGATACCGACACGGACAATAACTACCTCTTCTATGTGACGCACGACTCTGCCTATACAGGCGGCGGTGGCGCGCACGAGAACCGCCCACCATACTACGCCCTTGCGTTTATTATGCGCGTGTACTAAGGGCATGGCTGGTCCGCCAAAGCGAACCTGAATCCCTCAACCACCGGTTTATGCAAATGCGCTGGAAAATCCCTCTCCTGCTGGGTTGGCTTCTGGCTGGCTTGGGTACGGCCCTTGCCGCCATCTCGCTGCCCCTGGAATTCCGCCAGGACCTCATCCCGTATAACTACCAATCCAAGCGCGGCGTGCCGACTTCCGCGACGGCCGGTACACCGGCCGGTTCGGATGGTAGGGCGCCAACACAGGCTCAGCAAGAAGCCGACGGCCTGACATTAAACCCTCCTACCACCAATCAATTCAGGAGTGTCATCTCATTTGGAGGAATTCCCGGGCTGGCCCAGAGCGACTGGATGGCGGTGAGTAATTCTGTAGTGCTGAAGGCGGGCACCACACCATTTAGTGCCCAGGTGGCTGAAGAAATGCGGCTTCCCCTGGCCCGGTCCAACAACGCGGTTGTGCTGGTGCTGCGCCGGGGGCAGATCGCCGCGCCGTATCTTTGTCGGCAGATTTCGTTCAAATTTGGCGCCATCGTTGAGGTCCCAGAAACCGACGAACGCGGTCGGCTCCTTGACGTGGTCAAGGAAACCTACTGGGTGGCCGAGCCATACAGCACCAACAAACACGAAAAAACCGGTTATTACTGGAGTCCCAACGCTCGCAGGGTGTTCGCTGTCCAGGCTGGACCTGTCTTCGTGACATGGAAAAAGTTTTCAGCGTACACGGCAGCGACCAAACCCGTTGACTATGAGAATCCCGGCGGACCGCCGAGTTTCGAGACCAACGGCGCCAATATCTACCTCTTGTACACGATGCGTTACGTGGTTTCCGGCAGCCCGGCCAAGCAGCCTCGCAAAATGTACTGGACCGAGCGGGGTTTCCGGCGCTTGGGCAAACCGGTCTCCGTCCCCACGGCTCGCGTCGGTGACATCCAAATCGTTTACAACGAAGCCTTCCCACGAACCGTCGATAAGGAGTATTCCGATCCGAGTGACACCAGCCCCACCGACGGCTCTGACACTCAGACTCTGCAGGAGCTGAGAACTTTATGGTATGACAAACAGCAGGGTAATCTGTTCGCGTACAACAGGGAAGGGCGCGTGTTTGTGGAAATCCTCGGCGACCTACGCAGTGACAACAGCCGGGTGCATTTGGGCTTTGAAATTGTGGACGTTTTCAAGCAACCCACGCCCGCAGACATTCAGATTGATCTGGGCGAGCGCATCACCCCGCCACCCCCGGGCGATTTGTCGGTTTTGTTCCCGGAACCAATCCAACAAGGTGGGAGCACCTTCACCTACCAACGCCAGGTAGCCGGCGCCGATCGGCCCGAGCTATACGCCACGCGCGAAACCGTCAACCTGAATGATTACCTGATACATTGGATGGAGGAGGGCATCGAAGCACTGAAATGGCCTTTGCTCCTTGGCCGCTACAGGCTGGCCTGGCCCACCGACGTGTCCAAGTACAGCCATTACATCCGGCCCCCGGCCGCAACAGAGAACGAAGCCAAACAAACAGCCGTCGCCCTGGCCACTCTCAATGTGCCGACGATCGAGTATCAGGACCCGATGGACCGCCCGCGCGCCAAACTCACGGAGACCTTCAAGTTCTATACCTGGTTGGACCGTGATCATCCGGCGCACCGGACATTGCTCCGATTTACATCAGGCGACGAGGTCGCTTTTGAACGCGTGTTCTCGTGGTTGGACGAAGGTTTGCATCATCCCGATTTGACGCTGCCGGTCTTCGATACCGACTTCTCGGCGCCGCGTGCCGAAGCCACGGCGTACGGTAACGCCAAAATAGAAGGCGGCTTTTTGCGCCTCACCGAGGCCGCCACGAGCCAGGCCGGCCAGTACGTCATCGACGACTTCTACGGCGGAAAGACAGTCAAGAATTTCCGAGCCCGATTCACACTCAGTATTCGGAACGGCAGCCCGCGCATCGCGGATGGCTTCAGCTTCAACTTCGGGACCATGCCAAGCCCGATATCGAACTTGAACGAGGAAGGCATCACGTCCGGCCTTTCCGTCAGTTTTGATTCCTATGACAACAGTTCGAGCGACGTGGCGCCCACCATCGCGATCAAGTTTAACGGAACCATAATCGCCGCCGTGTCCATGTCAGAAACCAACATTTACACAGAGCCTACTTACGTTTCGCCGGTACCCAAAGACCCCGAAACCGGCCAGCCAATGACCATGCGCACCGGCGACAAGTTCGTTCCTGTCGAGATCGAGCTGCGCGGCGATGGCACGATGGATGTTTCCTACAAGAACGTCAAAGTCCTGGCCAACGTGGCCACCGGTTACACCCCGCGCACGGGCCGATTCGGCTTGGCAGCGCGGACTGGCGGTTCTTATGCCACGCACTGGGTGGATGATCTGGCCATTGTGGTGAACCGCCATGAGGACGCAGGCTCTTTCTACCTGGCCCAAAGCGTCGCAACCAACCTTGACTCGTGGCTTCTCGACGCCACTTTCCGTTGGCCGGACGGCTTCAGCCGACCGTGCGTTGTGGAAGCGACTGCGGACGTCGGGAAACGCATCGGCGCCCCCACAGGCGAGCTCGGTACCACAGGTGATTATCTGGCCGGGCATATCAATGAAAACGTGGGAACTTCGTACAATCCTGAGGCTTATCGCGATCCGTTGTCGGTTGGATTCGCCGAAGCCAACAGGGGCGCAATTATTCCGGTCAATGCCATCCCTGGTCACAACATCCTCGAAGTGTGGTGGTTCCGAACCAACTCGACCAGCGCCGGCCCAAACGCGGGCAACACTGCCAAGGGCTTTGCAACCATATACTGGCCATCGGTCATCGGAACTTACACGCTCCAGTGGCCGGCCTCGCCGCGGGAAATCGTCCTCGCCAGTTTGATTGGGAGTGGTACGCTCGACTCGATGGAGGCCCAGGGAACAATCTACCGTCAGAACGATCCCGATCAGCCGGGCTACAACCCAAACGAAGAGCACGCTATCATGGCAGGCGGCACCGCATTCGCCCTGCGTGACGATTTGAATATAACCAGTGGCACGGACTATTCATCAGAACCGTTCGTGCTGGTGAGTTACACAGCAGAGGATGGGCGCCCGGCCATGAGCGTGTTCAAGGTCCTCCGCGAGAAGCCGGAGTCGGGATACGTCTTTGATTACATCACGCAAGCCGGTCAATTGCTTCAAGCGCCAATGCCCCTTCCTCTACTTGCAAAGCCTGTGGAGGGCAGCGGCGATTCAGCGCAGAACTACAATACCGAGCCCAGCCATTCGGGTGGGGACTTGCCGGGGGGCTGGCACGAGGAAGACGCCAATGGCCCTTATGGGCATTACAAAGCATTCACCTGGCGCGACCGGCACCATGATTTCTGGGTTTATCGAGGCCTGCACGCCGGGCTGCCTGCCCTCGCGGCAGGAAGGTATGATCCGGACAGCCGCACGTTTGGCCCACTGCCAGATGCCGTGGCGGTTGCTAACGAAATGTTCCGTTACACGGTACACGCTTCCAGACAGGACCAGTACCTGTCGCTTGGCAGCAAAAACCTTCCGTCTTGGCTTGTCACCAAAGGTTTGACCATCGAAGGCAAGCCAGCCAGTGGCAATGTGGGCAGCACTGTCCTGGAACTGGTCGTGGAGGATCTTTATGACCACAAGCGGGTTACAAACACGCTGAAGCTGACGGTCGTAGCAAGCGGGACTGTCAAGTCCCAGGCCGGCTTGTCGCTCTTCAGTACCAACCAGTACACCCAGACCATTGTCGTCTTTACAAACCGCCCACCGTTCCTCGCGGCCTCGCCTCAGCCGTCGAACAGCCTCACAATGCGCTACTACTACAAAACCGAACCGGGCTTTGACTGGCCTGGTCTGGCCAGCCCGCCACTTGCTGGCAGCATCGTGCCCTATCTGCGTCCGAAAGACCCAGTTACCGGCCAGTTTATTGGCGATCCCGCATCGAAAAACACCGAATCGCTCGAGATCGTGTATCGACCGGTGTGGCCTGTGCGCGATCCCAAGGACGCTTCGAAACCACTGCCGACACTGCCGTTCGGCGCGACTCTGACCGGGCCGAAAGCCGGACTGCCGGGCGTGCGCGACATGCTGACCGCCAAGCTGCTGTATCAGCAGTCTGTCGCGCATGACCTGACGACCGGGACACCCAGCGTCGTGCTGTATGACCCCACACGTGAGAAGTATGCCGACCTGGACGCGAACAATCTGGCGGCCATTCCCGGAGGCGTGCACACGGACTACTACATGGGGCGCTACTACTTCCCGAACCTGCCACCGCATCTGGTTCGGAGGGTCTTCTTCGATCCCAATCGCGGGAAGAAAGGGGCTCTTGTCCTCAAAGGTGAGTATGTCGAGGAGACGCTTGGCGAAAGCTATCTTTTGTTGAACGTTCTGCGTGGTACCGACCTGTCCGTCGTCAAAGATCTGTGCCCATCAGGCGATAGCGACAAGTCCAAGTGGAATGCGCTGGTTGATGCGTTGGCCACTGACGTCGAAACATTCCGCGAGTCGTCAACGAAGCCGGGCACTTACGAACCCGATCCCTCCCTTGCGGTGTCTATCAGGGTAGGAGAGCTGGCTGAAGTAATCGATGCCAACACAGCAGTGGACTCATACGCCCTGAGTGCGACGGGGCCGGGCAGCGGTTACATAACATTGGTTGAAGCCAGTGGGACGGCATTCACGCAGCCCGGTGATCCGGTGTCGATGCACATTTTCAAAGTGGGTGGCGACCTTGACGTCGGCGAGGTCAAGGTGATAAACGCACCCAACCCGCTGAGCGAACAGGTCACATTCCAGCACACGGCTGATCTGGCAGGGCGATTCGCCGAGTTCGAATACGAATGGAAAATTGCACAGCCCGTCGATGGCCAGCCGCCGCTGGCCGATGATGAAATGACGCGTTACCAGGCACTCGCCAGCGGCACGGACTTGCCGCGACGAACCATCGGTGGTGCCGGCATTCAGGCCCTGTGCGACAACTATGTCGTAATGCGGTACCGCGCCAAATCTCCAAACCATCCACTTTACAATCGATGGTCCGAGTGGACCGAACCGAAGCTTGCCGAGGGCTGGATCAAGCGCGTGTTGGCCGGGATCAACCCGTTCAATCAGCGTGTCACAGACCTGTTTAATAATCGTGTCAATACCGATGTGAGCATTCTCACCCAGGCAGGCCGGCGCTGGGAAGGCGACGTGGCGTTGAACCTGGAGAACATAAACAATTTCGGGCTGATCGAGATTTACGAGACGGTCCTTCGGCGAGGTCGGATGCTGAGCATTGAGTCTGGCTACAACTACGGTCCTGCCAACGACGCCCTCCTTCTTGCCGCCGGTTACCTTAACGACCTCTACATGATGCTGGGCGGTGAGGCATGGGCTGATGCCGCCAACCCCACCATCGGAATCGGCACCAGCGGGCATGTCTATAGCGACATCGCCACGGCCCTCTTTGCATTCAAAGGCCAAACAGCATCACTGCTCGAAGAAGAGCTTGCCCTGTTGCGCGGACGGGATGATTTTCTTGTTCCGGGCGTTGAGGTCGCACCGGTCTATAACAGGCTGATCTGGAATTACACGCGTGGCATTGATGCAGGCGAAGTCATCTACGCTCTTAATTACAACATCCAAGAAAACCCTAACGCCACGCCCGATGGCATTATCAACGCCGAAGACGCTGCCTATATGTATCCACAGGGCCACGGCGATGCCTATGGCCACTACCTGACAGCGTTGAAAGGGTATTACTCTTTGCTCATGAATTCCTGCTTCGACTGGGTGCCGCGCATCGAGGCTGTCAACGTTCTCGGCCAGCCTGTCTCGGTTGACTACCAGGACGAGCGCAAGTTCGCTGCAGCGTCGGTAGCAGTCGCACGCGCCGGGCGGCAGGTTTTCGACCTTGTATGGCGCAAGGATTACGAGCCGGTTCGTGTGGTTGGCTGGCAACATTTTGGTGCAATACGCGTCAACGCTCGGCGGACGTACACCGTCAGCGGAGGTCAAACCAACACCGTCCGATACTGGGGATTGGACCACTGGGCCACCCGAACGGGTCAGGGCGCCTACCTGAATTGGGTTGTCGGCAATGCCATCTTGCCTGCCGTTGACCCAAACCCAAACCACGAAGGTATCCAGAGAATCGACCGCACGACCGTGCCTGAGCTTCAGGAACTGGCAATTATCGGCGATTCGCTGCAAACAGCTCTTGACAATGCCGAGGGCGGTCTCAGCCCGCTCGGCATCCCCGAAGGCGGCCTTGTATTCGACCTGAACCCATCCGTTGTGGTTGGCACGGGTAATGACACCCACTTTGATCAAATCTATCAGCGCGCCAAAGTCGCCCTCAACAACGCCGTAGCGGCCTTCGACGACGCCAAGGGCGTGACAGCCATGATGCGCGCCGAGCAGGACTCGTTGGCTGAATTCCAGGCAGCGGTCGCCAAACAGGAGCTCGCTTACAACAACGCCCTGATCGAGATTTATGGCACTCCGTATCCGGACGACATTGGGCCGGGCAAAACCTACAAGCAGGACTACGTTGGACCGGATCTGATGCATTATGTGTACGTGGACCTGCCAGAGATCAATTTCCCTACCGAGTGGAACTACACAACCCAGGAGGAGTTCGACATTGATCTTCAAGACCTGCCCACGGACTGGCTGACGAACCATCGTACCGACTTCGATTTCGTCAAAACCCGCAACGATGATGGCTATGAAACGGATGCTTTGGTCATTTCATACACTCTCGGAAGGCACGGGTATTATGAGAAACCTGATCAGTGGACCGGTCGGCGCCAATCGCCCGGCAAGATTCAGCAAGCCATCTCGGAGTATATCCTGGCTCACGGAGCTTTGCGGCAGGCACTTTTCAATTCGTCGGGGGGCAAAGACGATTTGGACAAAGCCATCGCTTTGTTCCGTGAGGAGGTCGCAACGCATGACGAGATCCGGAACATAAAACAAGACATGCTGATTGCCGAGCAAACGTTGGAGTCTGCGAAGTTCGCCGGCGATCTGTTTGACAAGAGCATGGACATTGCCAAGGAAGTGTCGGACCAGACCACGGAAGCGTTGAAAGACCTGCTGCCAGACGTGCTGATCGTGGGGCTGGCCAATGGCGGTGACATGACCTTTGGAGCCCGCGCTGCCCTGCAAGGCGCCAAGGCTGCCTCTACCTCGATTACCAAAGGCATCCAATATACCGCCGACTTCATCCTCAAGGCGCTGGAATTCTCCACGGAAACAACCAAACGCTGGACCGAATTCAACTCCATCGAGGACAAGGAATGGAAACAGGAATTGCGTGGCAAAGTAACGGAATTGGCGACGAAGATGACCGACCTACAGGGCAATCTCTGGACCATCAACCAACGGCTTCGTCAATTGGACGATGCAGATCGCAAGATTCGAGCGCTGATTGCCGAAGGTGAGCGAATTCAGGCAGAGCGCGAAACCTACCGCAAGCGCACTGCGTCTGTCATTCAGGGCTACCGGACACGCGATGCGGCATTCCGGCTGTTTCGCAATGAGAAACTCGAACGTTACAAGACTCTGTTCGACCTTGCTGCGCGCTACTCGCTGCTGGCTGCCAACGCCTATGACTACGAAACCGGTCTGCTGAACACTGCGGCGGGCCGAAGTTTCGTCAAGCGCATCATCAATGCCCGCGCCCTTGGAGTGGTGCGCAACGGCGAACCGCAGTACGCTGGCAGTAATACAGGCGACCCCGGCCTGTCAAGCGTCCTCGCTGAGATGAAGGCTGATTGGGACGTGCTCCGCGGTCGTCTGGGCTTCAACAATCCTGATGCCTATGGTACCACCGTGTCGCTTCGGACCGAGGCCTACCGCATATTGCCCACCACAGACGGTGACACGAACTGGAAGGACTTGTTGCATGGTGCGAAGATGGCAAACATCCTCGACGATCAGGATGTCTGCCGGTATTGCATGCAGATCGCCACTGATGACGGTTTGCCCGTGCCCGGTATAATCCTCTCGTTCAGCACAACCATTGCCGATGGTTACAACCTGTTCGGACGTCACCTCGCGGCCGGTGACCAAGCTTTCAGTCCGAGTTCGTTTGCCACAAAGGTCTATGGCGTTGGCGTGGCGTTTATCGGCTACCGTGGCATGAACAACCCCGCCGCCAATAGCGGCGCAGTTGGCGGCGCCGGCGGCAGCTCGCCAAATGATCCCGGCGCGTGGTATCTCGATCCACTCGCTCTCTCCGCAGCGCCTTATGTCTATCTGATCCCGGTGGGTCTGGATTCTATGCGAACGCCGCCCCTTGGCGACACCAGTGATATTCGCACTTGGACCGTGGAAGATTTGGCCGTCCCCCTTCCATTCAACATCGGCCAGTCGGGGTTCTCGACCAAGCCATTGTGGCAGTCAAGCGACTCGTTGACGGAGCAGTTGTTCACCATCAGAAAACACCAGGCATTCAGGCCGGTGTCCACGACGCTGTGTTTCAGCCCGAACCTTTATACCTCAACCGGCGGTCTCCAGAGGTCACAGTACACCAACAACCGCCTTGTTGGGAGGTCAGTGTGGAACAGTCAATGGAAACTTGTCATCCCGGGCAAGACGCTTCTCCACGACCCAAACGAGGGATTGGACCGCTTCATCCAGACGGTCACGGATATTAAACTGCACTTTGTCACCTACTCCTATTCTGGTAATTAACCTTGCCGCGCACAATGAAACCAATGCTATCCGGACAATCTCCACAAACTGACGGATCACCGATCACTTTGCGTGCGTCATGCAGTCTGTGCCATGTTATTGCTGAGTGGTTCATACTCGCCGCCTGCGCGCTGTCCTCGACCGCGCTGGCGTTTCCCCCCTCGCCGCATCACACAATCTACGGCGTGGTCCGCAACGAAATGGGTGAACCGATCAGCACGGATGACGCCACAGTGATCCTTGAAACCGTGACCGGTGTTCAACTCGCCACGAAGGTCTGTCCTTCGCCGGCTCTCGGCACAAATTACCGTCTCCGTGTTCCCATGGATGCCGGTTTGACTCCGGATAACTACCGTCCTACAGCCTTGCGCCCCAACGTGTCATTTCGCATGAAAGTGTTGATCGGCGGGGTAACCTATCTTCCAATCGAAACGCGAGCCAACTACGCCAACTTGGGGAAACCCGCTCTGTCCACTCGACTTGATCTCACACTGGGCGAAGATTCGGACGGCGACGGGCTGCCTGACGCGTGGGAACGTGCCCTGAGCGATATGCTCGGTGGTGCGCTCCGCCTCGACGACATCCGCCCAGGTGACGACTCGGACGGCGACGGACTTACCAACCTTCAAGAATACCTTGCTGGCACCTATGCCTTCGATCCGCAGGACGGGTTCCGATTGGACATCGCAGGCACTGTGGACGGACGGCCGGTACTGGAGTTTATGGCCATCCGCGGGCGTACTTACACCCTTTTTGGGTCCGCAGACCTCAAAACCTGGGTACCGGTCGCATTCCGCCTTTCAAACGACGCTCCTGCAACAGCGCCGCGCACGAGTTACCATGCAGCGGATGTGAGGATTGTGCGGATTGAAGCCGTCCTTGCGCCAGACCAGGACATGGCGCTGTTCAAGGTGTTGGTCCAATGATTCCACAATCCGTCACGCCCACATCGCAAACTGCAAAAGGTCCGGCACGCGCAATCGGTCGCGTCGGGATTGTCGTGGTTGCGGGAATTCTACTTGCGACCGCCATGTTCATTCTGCCTCGCCCAAGGTACAAACCTGCGCTCCCGGAGGTTGACCGGGCGGAACTGACGATGATTGATGGTCGTCTCCATCGGCAACGCGAATTGGCACCATTCACTGGTATCATGATTGAACGCTATCCAGACGGTAAGGTGCAATCTCGCTCATCGATTTCCAACGGTCTCTTGGAAGGGCTCTCCGAAGGCTGGTACACCAACGGCCAAAAACAGGTCGTCGAGCATTTCCATGCCGGTGTCTCGCACGGCCAGCGAATCAAATGGCATCCGACCGGCGCCAAGCTTTCCGAGGCAAACATTGTGCAGGGCAAAATCGAAGGAGTGTTCCGGCGATGGCATGAAAACGGCGTTCTGGCCGAAGAGATTCCCATGAAAGAAGGCCAGCCAGACGGTCTGTCACGCGCCTATTATCCGAACGGGCGCCTCAGAGCAGAGGCGCGACTGAATGCGGGCCGGTTGCTCGAACAAAAGTTTTGGGCTGACGACCCAAAGCCGCAGCCCGCCATTGTCGAGAGCCGGGGCATCAAGTGAACGCGGGGCGAACCTTGAGCATGCGAGGCATGTTGGGCATGTGTGGTGAGCAAGCCGAACTGGCGTTGCAGACTTCGCAGGTCCGGCAAGCTCGGCGTTTGTTGCTGAATCAAATGCGGTGCTTTTGTGTCCTGCTCGGGCTTTTTCTCTTGCAAACGGCCAGACTATGCTCATCGAGTTACAGGGTTGACTGGGACGTAATGGCCTGCGGTGGGACTGAGAGCGCTTTGGAACCTTATTCCATGTGCGACACCGTCGGGCAAACGATCGCAGAGACCATGAGCGGCGGTTTCGATGATGTGGCTTTCGGGTTTTGGGCAATCGATGAGCCACCTGTGGCCAGACCAAACACAATGGGCGCCCGCCTGAACCTCCCGGCACAGACAAGCACAATTCGTTTGCTGGCCAATGACTTTGACGAAGACGGCGACACGCTCGATGTGGTCAGCGTTTCGTCGTCCAGTGCTCAGGGCGGGACTGTCATTCTGCAAGGCGACATGCTCACCTACACACCACATGCTGGTTTTGTTGGCAGCGACAGCTTCACTTACACAATCAGCGACGGCCGTGGCGGTATGGCAACTGCCACTGTCACCGTCACAGTCAGCGCCGGTGGTCCTTTGGCACAGAAGATTGAGGTTGTTGGTTCCACGGTGGTGATTCAGTTTGCAGGCGTGCCCGGATGGAGTTACACGGTCCAACGCGCCACTGACCTCAGCGGCCCATGGCTGAACGTCCACACCGTGACAGCCCCAACAACCGGCGTGTTCGTGTTCACTGACAATAACCCGCCATCAACGATTGCATTCTACCGGCTTTCTCGCAACAACTGATCGCCCATGAAACCTGCATGGTTCATCCTTGCCTTGTTCCTCTGCGGCTCAAGCAGCGTACAGGCACAACTGGTGCTGGACTGGAACAGCGGTTTTGCCGACGGTGGCATTGTCCACAGCGACGTCCAAAGTTGGCATGACACACGCACTCTGGGCGGTATCTCGGGGCCTGTCGTCAAAGTTGAAGTCAGAATTCATCTGACGGAGGACCTTCAAGAAGGCAACAACGGCGATCTCTACGCTTACCTGTCTCACGGTGGACAATTGGTTGTGCTGCTGAATCGGGTGGGGCGTGACAGCCAGAACGAATATGGCTATCTGGACGCCGGCTTCGATATCACTCTGTCCGATTCGGCAATGACCGACGTGCATTTCTATGGCGGCAACAATGGCAATTTGGTCACGGGCAGCTATCAAGCTGACGGACGGAACATCGATCCCACCAGTGCACGCGCGCTCTTTGAAGCCGGGCCGCGGCAGAGCACTGGTACTCCACTTGCCCTGTTCAACGGCATGGATCCCAACGGCGACTGGGTCCTGCACATTTCCGACCACGGCGCGGTCGGAACCAGCACAGTTGTATCGTGGGGCATGACCATAATGGTACCGGAACCTTCACAAGTCGTCATGGCATCAGCGATACTGTGTTGTCTTGTGGTCCTAACCCGGAAATATGGGTTATCCGAAGTCGTTCATCGGCGGGGCAGTGGGCCGCCAGGCCCCCCACCGCCCCGACGCTGTATCTCACCGGCCAACGCCAAGGAACACAAATTTACGTGACCGGCCTGTCTTTACTCCAAACGTGTGACGTGACCAGATGCGGGTCTTGTCGTGTAGTGGACGAAGGCGAATGCATTGGTCACGGGTCGAAGTTTCCGCTCACGGTTTTTTCAGCCGGAAGAATCGTGCGCCGGGACCAATTGTCACGGAAACCGGGCTGGTGTCCCCGGTCGGCACATCAACCCAACCAGCCGAATTCGACAGATCACGATTTTCTTGGAGTTTAAAGCCGGGTCCACTCCAGGAGAGGATCAGTTCATTGCCTGCCAGGGCATAGTTGAGCATCGGTCCAATCACCGGAATGGCGGCGGCCTGATAATGCGCCATGACGCGTTCTTGGGTCAGTGCCGCGGGGTAGATAGCCAGTTCATCGAGCAAGCCATTATAATAGCGCGAGTTTCCACCCCAGGCACCAACATGAGCCAAATAGCTCAAGTCAATTGGCACGGTCGCATCATAGGTTATGTTGGTAACCAACTGGCCGTTGACATACCGAAGCAGGGTTCCCGCATCTGCATCGTAAACAGCGACCAAATGATACCAACTGTTTGTCGTCAGTAAACCTGGTTGGACGGGGTCGCCCACGTAATGATCAACTGGTTGCGTGCCCCTGACGCTGAATTCCCAGCGGTTTCCGGGGTTCACGTGCATGTGCAGCGCACCGATGTTCCAACCGTCGTGGTTGAAGAGGCACGCAAACCCGTCCGGGTTATCGAAGGAGGTCACGTTGACCCACACCTCGATTGTGAGCTGGCTATAGGAAGGCGAATATGGGTCAAGTGCCAATGCGGGTACAGCAACAGTCGAGCTTGCTCCATCGAAAACCGCTGCTGCGCCGAGGTTGCTGCTGGCCCCAGGCTGATGCCCGACATTGAAGTAGCTGCCATCAATTCGGTTGCTGTTGCGCTGCGCTGCGTGACAGGAGCAGAATATCGCGCACTTCTCTCAGCGCGGCGCAGCCGAAACCAAAGGACCGCGGCGAGATAAATGCGTTGGTTCCAGGCTTGGCACTCCGTCGCGCCGCGCTGAAAGGGGCGACTTCGTCGCCCACGGGGCGATTTGCGAGGTGGATCAGTAAACGAACAGTTCGAAGGCAAAAGTCTCGAACCACGCGCTGATCTGCAATTTCCGAGCAGATTATCCAATATTATACTCCAAAGGCTGCACTGTGGTGACTGCACTACTCGCTGGCAGAGAAGCAGATACTGACAAACTGAGCAAACCGGCAGTTTGAAAATCTTCGCAAATATGATCGATTTCGCAATATAGCAATCCATCCGCGTAGCTCCCGTCTGAAACACAGTCACCAAAAGTTGTGTAAGCAGAGGCATCAGCTTGCTACATGTCGAGGAACAAACGGCGCATTGTGGCGGCAGAGCGCCAGGGACAATTGCCGGTCCGGCCATAGGCGGGCCTCTGCAGTCAGCCCGCGCGAAAAGTCGGGTCGTTCCCGCCTTTGCGGGATTGCCCCCGCTCTCCAAGATGCTTCGGGCCCTTGCCCAGCCGGGTTCGGTTTTCGGACTTCGGCCTTGTTTCGGACTTCGGCCTTCGGACATCGGATTTCTCATGGTGGGTCGAGTATTGAAGTTCTGGCCGGCCCAACGTTCACCACTTGACCTCGACGGTGTAAACCACCGCCACCCAGCGCACTGAATCGCCCGTGTTGCCCCGGGCGGTGATGACCAGCGCGTCGTAATAGTCGTTCGCCGCCAGGTTGGCGTCCCAGGCGCTATCGTCCTCAGCGTAATCTTCCGTGTTGACCGCTTCGAGCAAACGCACCGTACCGCCCTCGTTTTCCAAGAAGCCGCGGAAGCAGTAGCCGGCCGCCTTACCGCTGGAAGCCCGGCCGCTCACGAAAGCTCGGAAGGTCCAGGTGGAATTGAGCGGCACGCTCAGCCGCTGGTTGCCGGGCAGGAACAGTTCGGTATAACTGGCCCCGCTGCTGGTGCCGCGCAGCACATAAATCGAGCTGCGGGCGTCGCCGTAGCTGGCAAAGGCGTTGCCCGCGCCGATGTGGATGGCGCCGTTGTTGGCGATGGCCAGGCGGCTGGTGAAGGCCGTGAACAGGTCCAGGCCATACTGGTTGCCGCCGGCGGTGCGCTTGGAGGCCAGACCCTCGCCGCTGCTGCTCCCGCCCAGGACCAGCCCCGGCGTCAGCGCAGCGTTGTTCAGGCTCGAAACGTCGGCCACCAGATTGGTCGCCTGCACGACCGGCGCGCTGAGAGGGGCGGTGAAGTTCGCCGGGGCGTTGAGCCGCGGAATGTTCGTGCCGAGGCGCGCGTCAGCCAAGGTTCCGGAAGTGAGGTTGCCGGCATCGAGATTGGTCAATCCACCGCCCTGGCCCTGGAATGTCCCGACGAACACGTTGCCGGCATGGGTAAACTGGTTAGCGGCGGTGAAGGTCTGCGCCACGTTGAGCCGGGGAACGTTGGCGGGAAGCCGCGCGTCGGGCAGCGTTCCGCTGGTGATGTCGCCGGCGTTGTGGGCGTGCGTAGCGAAGGCGAAGTCGGTGCTGTCGCGTCCGTCCAGCCGGTCGGCGTTCACCTCCACCAGCCCCTTGCCCGGGCCGCGGAAGTTCTCGGCGGTCACGGTGCCCGCAACATGCAGAGCGCTCTGCGGCGCGTTTGTGTTGATGCCGACGCCGCCCAAGGCGCGGATGAGAAACTGGTTGGTGCCGGTTGAACAGAAATAGTCGTCGGTCGAATCCCCCCACACGAAGGCGCCATCGTGCCGGGCTTCGGCTTTGTGGCCGGCGGCGAAAGCGGAGGCGCCCCCGGCCCGGTTATGCCGGCCGCCCGGGACCGTGGCGCAGTCACCGCTGGCAGTGTTCATGTATCCGCCGGCGACTGTGGCTTGGAGGCCAGTGGCGGCGTTTTCCCAACCGCCGCCCACGGCTGTGGAGTAGCCCGACGCGTTGTTATGGCCACCCCCGGCGATGGTGGCAAAGGAGCCTTCAGCTCGGTTCATCTCGCCGCCCCCGATGGTGGCGGTGCCGCCGTTGGCGACATTGTAACTGCCGCCACTCACAGTCGAAGCCCCGCCCCCGGCCGTGTTGGCGCTCCCGCCGGCTACGGTGGCGTGCATCCCAAAAGCGGCATTCGCCGTCCCGCCGCCGACCATTGCCGCCTCTCCGCGAACCGTGTTGGCCCGGCCACCACCCACCACGGAATGGTAGGCCTCTGAACTGATCCTGTTCCGTTCGCCGCCCGCCAGAACGGCGTGGGTGGCGTGGTCCTCGACTGTGTTGGCCGCCCCGCCGCCGATCGTAGCATACCGAGCGTCGCTCCTGATGAAGTTCTCCTGGCCCCCACCAATGGAAGCGCCGGTTGCCCCAGAGTGGATTTCATTTCCGCTGCCACCGCTGATGGTGGCCATCCGGGCATCAAGCTCGATCATGTGGCCGGCGCCGCCGGCAATGGTGGCCCAGAAAGCGTTGGTCTCGATGTAGTTGTTGCTGCCGCCGCCGATGGTCGCGCTTTGAGCGCCGGGGCTGACGTGGTTTTCGTGGCCGCCGGCAATGGTGGCCGTGAGGGCGTTGCTGCCAATCCAGTTGCGTTGGCCGCCGCCAATCACGGCATGTTGAGCGCCGGCATGGATGCTATTGCGTTCCCCGCCGGCCAGCACAGCGTGGGTGGCGTGGTTCTGGATTGTGTTCTCCTCCCCGCCGCCGACAAACGCGCTAGGCGCATCCTCCTCGATGTCATTGTCGTTGCCTCCGGCAATGGTGGCCTGGGATGAACGGGGACCGATCTGGTTGCCGTCACCCCCGGCAATGGTGGCGCCAATGGCGTTGGTCCCGATCCGGTTGGCAATGCCGCCGCCGACCGTGGCGTAGGCCGCGCCGGACAGAACCTGATTGCCGGTGCCGCCACTGATGGTCGTGGAATCGGCGCCGGACTGGATGGTGTTCTCCCAACCCCCGCCGATTGTGCCGTAGTGGGCGAAGATGGCGTTGGGGAAGTCCGGACTGCCGCCGCCGCCGATGACGGCGCCGTCGCTGCCCGCGGCCACCCAGTTGCCGCCGAACCCGCCGATCACGCTGGGACTGGTCGGGCGCGGCTCCAGGCGCAAGGCCGGCGCATTGTTCACGCGCAGCTCCAGCGGCTGGTTGTCGGTGGTGCCCAGGAAATGCGTGCCGGCGGTTGTCCCGGCGTTGCCCGTGACACTCCAGAAAGTGTTGGCCGCCACGTCAGCCGAGGTCACGCTGCCATCGGCAATCTTGTCGCTGGTCACCGCGTTGGCCTGGAGACTGGTGTTGGCAACGCCGTTGGGCGCGACGGTGGCCGCGCTGTTTGCCAAGGTCGCGCTGGCTGCTGCACCCGCGCTCGGGGCGTAGAGCGCGTAAGGCGCGGATGTCAGGGGCTGGCGTGGGCTCAGCGTGGTAAAGGCCCCAGCACCGTTGGTGCGCACGGCGATCTCCAGCCAGCGGGCTTCCCCGGTGAACACGCCGGTGCCGAAGTCCAGCTTGGCGGTGAACAGCCCGTTGCTCACGCCCACCGCGCTGTTGGTGAGCGGCCCGGCGAGCGGACTGCCGCCGCTGGCCGCATCGTAAATCGCAAACCGAAAGTCGAACAGGCCTTGCGCGGCTGCGCCGCTCTCGGTCAGTTGACCTTGATAGGTGAAGGCCGTGCCCAAGGGCTCAGCCGTGACATTGCCGCTGGCCCAAACCAGCAGCCCGAGGATGCTAACGACTTGGCTGGTTTTCATAGTTTTGGTATCGGTTGTCAGGTTTCACGGCCGATCACGACCGCGGCGGGCTTGAACCCGCATCGGCCCAAGGGACAAGGACGGCAGGCCACCAGGCAGGCGACGGCTCGGAGGCGCACCCGGTTGAATGGACAACCGGTCCTGCTGCAGCTGCGGTCTGCCTTGGGCGGTTGTGCGTTCCAATTTCACGGTTTGTGCAGGCGATAGAACTTGTTGCCGGTCGGCGCCGGGTCGGTGACCTGCAGGTTGGCCCCGTTGGTTTGATATGGAGGCGGAATCTGTGGCCACTCGACCGACCCGCTCGGCAACGCATTGGTCGATTCCAATACCCAGCCCGGGGCCGGCCACGGCCAGCTAACAATCACCGCCCCATCGCTCAGCTCAACGCTCAGCAGCGGCACTCCCGGGCTTTCAGCACCAACCGCAAAACTCCAGTACCCACCTGTGATTGTGAACCCGCCCCCGTCCATCCTTCCGGCGTCAGGCTGGCCGATAGAGCCGCTGACCGCATATACACCGCCTGTGCTGGTACCCCCGCCACCGTCAATGCTGAACCAGTCAATCAAGTATGTCTGCCCCCGGACGCGAAGGCAGAAGGCCGAAGGCAGAACCAGAAGGGCAATGACGAATAACGAGTGCCCAATGCCGATAGAATGACCAAACACCAAGCCCGAAAGTCGGGCCATCAAACGGGATACATCCCGCGCTCGGATGCCCCCCAAGGTTTTGGAGTGTGCCACTGCTCTGGGGCCTTGGGGCGGCGTTGCGTGCCCGCCCTCGTCGAAAACCGGCAGAGGGCCGCCGCACTCCATGACGCTCCGCGACCACCGCCCGCCTGTTCGGGATTTCGCATTTTGCATCTGTTTCGGATTTCGAGCTTCGGGTTTCGGATTGTTCATTGGCGACCTCCGTTGAGCTTGTCGGCCAGGGTCTGCACCAACGACTTCAATTCGGCCAACTCCTGCCGCAACGCCGCGTTTTCAGCTTCCAGCTTCCGATTCAACCCTTGGATGGCGGCCAAGGCCACCCCATCGGCATCAATGCTGGTGATGCCGGTGTCGCTTTCGCCCAGACCAAAAGCAGCCTTGAAATCTTGCGCTGTGGGGCCCATGTGCCGAATAGCCGGGTCCTGGCTCTTGTAGTTCCAAGTGGCAATGGGCAGCGCCACCACCTTCGCCAGCACAGTTTCCGCGTCCACAGGCGCAAAATTTTCCTTGGCATTGCGGTCGCACATGCTGGTCCAAGAACCGCTGCCGGAGGCCAGGCGAACCCCGGTGGTCGCTCCGCTGTTGGAGAAGAGGCGGTAGCCGCCGCTGGCCCGCATGGTGACCGAGTTGGTGTAGGCATAACCGCCGTAGTTGGTCGCCCCGCCGCCGACAATAGTCGCGCCCACCACGCCCGCCCGCACAAAGTTGCCCGGTGAACCCCCCACCACGTTGGGCGCCCCGTCCCGCAGCGTGTCGGGGTCATCGCTGTCGCCGTTGTCCTCCAGCCGCAGCGCGCGCAGGCCATTGACCCGCAACTCCATGGGCTGGTCATCTGTGGTACCCAGGAAATGCGTGCCAGGGATTGTGCCTGCATTGCCAGTCAGCAGCCAGACTTGATTGGTGCGCGCCACGCTGGCTGAGAGCCGGGCTTCGGGCACTGTGCCGCTGGTCAACTGGCTGGCGTTCAGCGCGGTCAAGCCCTCCCCGTTGCCGCTGAAGCTGCCGTTGAAATTGCCGTTGAAATTGTTGGCGGCGTTGTTGAACGTGACCGCTCCCGAATACGTCCCGCCCAGGTTCGCGCTGGGCAGCGTGCCGCTCAACTGTGTTGCCGGCAGCATGCCCGACAGGTTCCCGGCGGTGATGGCGTAGGGCGTGGGGGTCAGCTTCTGGCGCGGGCTCACTACCGTAAAGGGCCCGAAACCGGTGCGCACTTCCAGTTGCAGCCAGCGGTCGGCCCCGGGAAAATTGGCGCCGAAATCCAGCGGCAGCACAAACAGACCGTTGGTCACCGACACGATGACCTGGGCCGGGCTGTTGGCGGCGATCTGGGTGCCGCCGCTGACCGCATCCCAAAGGGTCGGCTGGAATTCGGCGTTGCCGCTGTATGGCACACCACCGCTGTCCAAGCGGCCCTGGTAGATGAAGGCCGTGCCTTGGGCGAAAAGTTGACATACCTGCACATGCACAGCCAAACCGATTATCGCTGTGACGCGTATCAAGGTATCTCCAGAAGGGAAAATAGTGGGTTTAGCGAGAGCTTTCATGACACGTCAGTTGATGCGTGGCAATCGATCTCACATTTACAACCTGACACCCTGACCTATCCCCCTTGGCCCTGGGAAAGGTCAAGTGGCATCGGCATTGGCCTGAACCAATGCTGTTTGCCTTTTAGCACACCGCACAAATCAATGTCAAGGAGTCTGTGCACCACCGGATGCAGTTGCTGACGCCGCCCTGCCGGGTGGCCTAAGCGACGGAGCTTTCTGCCGCCGGTCTTTAGCTCGGGCGACACTACGCGCCGATTCGGCAAGCTCTCAGAGCGGTCGCCGCTTATTCTCAGCGCGGCGCAGCCGCAACCGAACGATCGCGGTGAGATAAATGCGTTCGTTACAAGCTCGGCGCTGTGTCGCGCCGCGCTGAAAGGGGCGACTTCGTCGCCTTTGGGGAGATGCGAGCGGGATCAGCGGCCGAAAAGTTCGAAGGCAAAAGCCTCGAACAACGCGCTGATCTGCAGTTTCAGCGCAGATTATTCAATATTATACTCCAATCCAAAGGCCGCACCTGGTGACAACTTGAACAAACTCGCAGCCAGAAAATCTTCGCAAAAATGATCGATTTCTCCATATAGTAATACAACGTTCGTCAAACACGTGTTTGGCAGCGCCTGCCTGTGCTGTTGACCTGTCTGCGGGGCCTTTCACGGCGCGGGCTGACATCGCGACAGACAGGTTACGATTCCCATGTGGTGGCGGTTGCATTTGCGGTTCAAGTGCCGGCTCCCGAGCCGGGAGAGCCGTTTGACCGGGCAACTTCAACATGCCAATATGCGGGTCGGTTCAGGCTGTGAACGTTTCTGCCAGGCAAACTGCGGTTGGTATCGTGTTGGCGCTGCTGGTTGGAGCCGCGGCTATGTGGTTCCATCACCGCAGGTCGGACGAGTCTGCAGGCTTTCCAAGGCGAGAGACCACCGGAATGCAAAACGGCATCGCGCTCATGAGCGGGGGCGCACTTGAAGCCAGAGAGAGCGAGATCGACGCGACTGTGTGGGCGAGGGAAATTCTGGCCCAGAAATGCGGACGGACGTTCGAGGATTTCTGGGACTCGATCAACTCGACGACCGAAAAGTTCCGGGTCGTTGCCGGGTTCCCCGTTGGCAAGCTTGTCCTTGCGCGTTACGGAAAGAGTGAGTCTGGCCCTTGCGGTGTTGAACTGTGGAAACCTGCTGAGCCGATGGAAGTTCTCACCAGCAAAGACTGGCAAAAGCGTGTCAGGGCATGGGGGATGCAGGGCTGGCGGCTTGTACAGACGGAATTCCGCCATGTGCAATTCGATGTGGATGAATCCGGCGCTCCGCGTCAAAGCCGCTTCTGGTTTTCGGCGCACTTGAACAATGATGTCGCGTCAACCCGCGCGATTGTCGAAGGCGATCTGATCGTTGATTGGTGCAGCCAGCTCGGGCGCGGACAGACCGGGCTGGTGCAGCGCATCGACGCGAGCCGTCTTGTGATCAAGACGCGCCATGGTCCGCCGATGCTCGCTGAACGAGTCTGCATGTCGATTCCGCCACCGGCAAAAGCGCGGTCAATCGATCCGTTAATTCTATACGATCTGGATCGCGACGGACGTCCGGAGATCATTCTGGTCTCAGCCAACCTTGTTTTTCGACTTCTTGCCGACGGACGTTACGAGTCCAGACCGCTTTGCCAATACCCGCCTGACGGGCCGCAGACAGCCGTTGTCGCGGATTTCGACGGTGATGGTTTCGCTGACCTGTTGTGCGCTGTCGATGAGGGTTTGATACTGTATCCGGGCGATGGGACCGGCACGTTTGATGTGCCAGCACGTCCGGCGTGGCTGGCAGGCGAGCCATTGCGAAACGCCATGTCGCTCACTTGCGGTGACATTGACGATGACGGTGATCTTGATCTGTTTCTGGCGCAATACAAGGTCCCAACCGTCGGGCAGGTGCTCCGCCCGAATTACTACGAGGCCAATGACGGGCACCCGGCATTCCTTCTCATCAACGATGGGCATGGGGAATTCATGGACGCCACCGAGGGGTCGGGATTGGAACCGCTGCGCTGGCAACGAACATTCAGCGCATCGTTCGTGGACATGGATCGGGATGGCCACCTCGACCTTTTGAAAATCAGCGACTTCTCCGGCGTGAACCTGTATCGCAACGACGGAACGGGCAAGTTTGCCGACATGACCGGTGCCTGGGTTTCCGCTCGGCACGCCTTTGGAATGTCACACTCAATCGCCGATTTCAATTCGGACGGTTTGCTGGATTTTCTCATGGTTGGCATGAATTCGCCCACGGTGGACAGACTGGAACATCTTGGCCTTGTGCGGCAGGATGCCAGGGACACGCCGGAGGCGCGCCGCGAAATGACGGTCGGCAACCGATTGTTCATAGCAAGGGAAAGTGGCGGTTTCGAGCAACCCGCACTGGACGTTACGCTGGCAAAAGCGGGTTGGTCGTGGTCCGCCGCCGCCTTCGAGCTCGACAACGACGGGCTGACGGACCTGTATTTTGTCACCGGCCACGACACGCGCCGGTCGGTGCGCGAATACGAACCTGAGTTCTGGTTGCACGATATCCATGTGGACGAAACAGTTGATCCAAGGGAGGCCACGGCCTACTTTCTGAATCGTTTCACCCGCAGGCGCCAGGAAGGGTGGTCCTACGGCGGTTACGAAAAGAACAAGTTGTTCGTTCAACAGGGGGGCTTCCGTTTCATGGAAATCGCGCATTTGGCCGGCGCGGCGCTCGAGGCGGATTCGCGCAACGTTGTGGCTGCTGACATCGACCTTGACGGGTGGCAGGACCTCGTTCTGACAACCTACGAAGTGTGGCCTGAAACGAAACAAACACTGCGCATTTACCTCAACAAACTAAGTCATCCAAATCGTCACTGGATCGGATTCGAGTTCCGCGAGCAAGCCGGCAAGCCTCACCCCATAGGAGCAGTTGTCACCATACATGCTGGTTCACTGCGCGCTGTGAAACAGCTCGTGACAGGGGAGGGACTTCGCAGCCAGGCACCCTGCGTTCTACATTTTGGCCTCGGCGAGATCGAAAAAATTGAAAGAGCTGAAATTCAGTGGCACGGCGGGCCGAAGCTGGTGCTGGAAGCGCCCGCCGTTGACAAATATCATCGCATCGAACCCCCTACGTGTGGGGATGGACGACGGGCAAAGGCCCTGTGACGTTGCCCGAACCGCGGCAGTGCGGACGATCGTTCTTCAAACCAATGCACCATTGCCTTCTCCGGCGCCGGACCTCTGGCCTGTCCGGTTCATCCGGAAGTTTGCCGACTTGAACTGGCTACAATTCAGCGGCGCAGGATGTAACCGGTACGTTCCTTGTACCACTCGTAGTCTTTCTTGCCCTGGGCATCGAAAGGCCTCACAGAAAACGCGAACTTCACAGGGTACCTGGAGGTTGCGCTGAGCCACTTTTTGATTTCAGCGTGCCCGTCAACAAACGAGAAGCCACACGCGCCGTTGTGGTAAGACGCCGGTAGATCGCCCCATTGGTTGGCACCCACCGGCACGGTAAAGAATCCGTCGTTGATCGAATCGGGGTGCTCATCCAGAGTCAGCCATGTATTGGCCGGATTCGGGACATCTGTTGTGCGGATGAACTGCACGTAAGCGCCGCCTTCGGCCCAGCTTATGCCCTTGAGAGTCGGATCGCTCGGATCGTCGCTGGTAACACCAAACAACGCATTCATGGAATTGCTCCTGAGTCTGGCTGTCCAACCCTTGGCGCGCTGGGGTGGACTCACGAACTTGTCGGCCGGACATTTGTAAATGCCAAGCGCGTTTCCGGCGTACTTGGCCAACACGCCGTTCAGGACCCATTCGACGTTGGTGTTGCTGATGTCGTCCACAGAAGTCCCCGCGCCCCAGGTCATCACGTTGTTGACCCAGTTGGCGAATTTGCGGTTCTGGATGGTCGCTTCGGTGCCGGGGATTGTGAAGTTGTTTGGAACGCGCTCGTTGAAATCGCCCGAATACAGGTGCCATGCAGTCAGCAATTGTCTGTTGTTGTTGACGCACATGATGCCTTGGGCCTTGGTCTTTGCCTTGCCCAACGCGGGCAACAGCATGCCTGCAAGGATCGCAATGATTGCAATCACCACCAGCAGTTCGATCAGTGTAAAGCCCGACCGATTCAGAGCTCTCCAATGGAGGCAGGCGGCAGGTGAGTTCGTTTTCATAGTTCGATCATACAACTTTGTATCCACAGATTGCACCAGTTGACATTCCAACTGGACTCGCTCAGTCCCGGCCGATTGTTGCGGCGCACCGGCTCTGGGCGCAGTCTCGTTTGACAAGTTCATCTATAGCGCGTCATTCTCGCCATGGCAAGCCGGGAAGCAGAGGCGGTTTTGGATTCCTGAGTTCCGATGTAAGTCTTTCGCGGACAACAAGTGGCGGAGTTGCTGTTTTGGTTTGGGATGAATTGCACTCTCAGTAGCCTATTGGGAAATCTGCGCGGAAGTCGCAGATTAGCGGATCGTTCGAAACCTTTGCCGTCAAGCCGTTCATCCAGCCATGCCAGCATCATCTTCCCCGTGGGCGACGAAGTCAGCCCGTTCGGCGCGGCGCGACGGAGTACCAAGCCTGGAACGAACGCAGTTACCTCGCCGCGATCATTCGGCTGCGGTTGCGCCTCGCTGAGCAGGTTGGCGGAGGATGGCCGACCTGCGTCCGGCTTCGAGCTTCAACCGCGCGGCCAGAACCGCATCCAACTACGGATTGGGCTTTGTGACAGGAGATCGCGCAGCAGCGCTTGAACATTTGCGGCGCGTGGTTCCTCAAGCTTGCCGCAGAGCCACGCGGTGACCGCATAGGCGATGGTTGCGAGCAGGAAAAACAGGCTGAATCGGTTGAGGGTGAACATGGAAATCTGCACTGTTTTGACGCCGAATGCATCAATCAGAATACCCCAGAGGATCGGCGCAAGGCCGAGTGTGAGGCTGCTGACCACCGAATACAAGGCGAAGAAATGATCACGTCCCATTGGCGGAATGACCGCCATGGCAAGCCGGGTATTGGCCATCGAGTACACTGCGTAGCCCAACCCCATGAACAATTCCAACCCGAGCACGTAACCGGGCGTTGTCCGAATTGCGTTGCCAGACAATGCAGTCCAGCCCAGCAGTATCAGAACCCACCCAACAATGCATACAATCAACACAGGCTTGCTGCCGTGCTTGTCGAGCCTTGTGCCGAACAGCGCCAGTCCGCCAAGGCCACCAGCATAAGAGAATGCAGTAATCAGCAGAATTGTTCCCTCGGACATACTCGATGCGCTTTTGAGGTAGGCCACACTGAATGCAGCCAGCCCGCCATATGCGATTGACCACGCGATATTGAACTTGAGAAGTTTTCTGAAAGGAGTGTGTCTGGCGATGGCCGGCCACGGAACCTGCACAGCACTCGCCGCAGGCGACTCGGGCCCTGCAGCATCAGGAATGCGTTTCAAAAAGCTGAGGCTGACCACTCCCATCAACGCGCTGAAAGCGAATATTGCCGAAAACCGCCACGGCGATGGTTGTTGACCAAGAACCAAGCCTGAAAACGCGAGTGTCAATGCACTGGCCCCGTTGACGCACGCTGAATCGCGGGCGAGGTACCTGCCCCGGACTTCAGCCGGGACCAATGCGGTGATCCATGGCAACCATGCGGCACTCGAGATGCCGCGGGAAAGGTTGAAGCCAAACAGCAAGAACAGCAAAAGCGCGATTTGACTTTGCGGTTCCAGAAATGAGTATGTCAACGGAACCGCAGCGATAAGGAATATTATGACCACTCGCGTGCCCCAGCCTGCAAACACGAATCTCTTGTAACCAACGCGTGAGATGTGTCGGGCAGCAGGTATCTGGAATATCACAAGCAATGGCATCATGCCGGCGATTATCCCCAAAACGGTTGCGCTGGCCCCGAGGCTCTTTGCGTAAAGCACCATCGGACTGCCGAGGACTATCTGGAAAGACAACGCATTGAACGTGGCAAACCAGTACGCGTTTGCCAAACCCGGAACCCACAGTCGCTCATCACCCGCTTGTACTTTGCCGAGTTCAGTTTTTTCTTCCGACAGTTTCATGTAAACGCCAGCGAAAGAACAGAGTGATGGTTCATTTTATCCTCTCTGGATGCAAGTCAACCTTGGCCGAACAACAGTCTGTACCCACACCACATCAGGCTCATGTCAACCAACACGTGCGACAACCATGCGCCGGCAAGCGTTCCGTGTCTCGCGTACAACGAACTCCAAATGATCCCGCCGATCATTGTGCTGCCGCCAAAAAGCATCCCAAAGCCGAGCCCGAAATAAACACTCGCAACGACAATATGGTGCAGGGCGAAAGCCGCGCCCGCGGCAAAATGCGCCCCTTTGCCCGGAATCAGCACTCGCAGCCGCCCGTAAACAAACCAGCGCCAGTAGTATTCTTCAACCAATGAATGCGCCATCGACAGCGTCGCGGCGAACAGCCAGTAATGTTCCAGCACGCCGAACAACCGGGCTTTTGCGCGAATGGCAGGCGCACTCGCACCAAGAATCTCACGGAACGGCCCGGTTGCCATCACCTGAATTGCAATGCCAATAAACAGCCCCGTACCAGCGCCCAACGGGAGAGCGGACAGGTGTTGCTGCAGTGGCGAAAGGGCAGGGGAGGGGTTCCGTAGAATAAGAAACCATGCCACCATCGGCCAGGCAACCGTAAACAGCTTTGTTGCAGTGTAAGCAATACGGGCTGTCAGCGGGTCGCGAATTAGAACAAAATACGCCAATGCCCCCAGCGCCGGAATGACGAGCGCGGGGCCAACCGCAATCCAGCACCGCAGTCGGTCCTTCATAAACCCGTGGATTAGAAATTGAGCCGGTGATCCGTGCCAAGGTAATTCTGTTTGCAACGGTTCAAGGCAAGAAACCATGCACGCGGCGCGGCAGGCCGCCTGGCGCGCAGTGAACGCCTTTGTCTCGCCGCGATCATTCGGGTGCGGCTGCCCCGCGCTGAGGCAAGCGTGACTGCGTTTCAGGCGGAGGCACGGTTGGGTGAACTGCTGGAGCGGGTGGTGCGAGGCGAGGGGATTGTGATTACTCCTCACGAATAGCCTGTGGCCAAGTTTGTCGCTATCGAGGGCGCCAACTTGAAGAAGACAGCCAAAGCGGACTATACCGTGATTCAATTCCTGCCGCCCTGGCCCTTGGGTTTCAATGCTTGCGCAGCTTCGCGCTGGCTGCACCGGTCAGAGGATTGAACCATCGCAAGCCGGCGAACCGCATGAAATCTGTGTCGTTCGTGTGCAGGACGGCGTGGTGCTCGATGGCCAGTGCCGCAATCTGTGCGTCCGTCACCAGATTTCCGGCCGTGCCAAGTTTCTCCAATGACTGGAGGACTTGTTCGAGGTGATCGCTCCGGGGTTCGAGTATTTGCGCCACGGGTTGCGCCAGCCAGGATCGGACGTGCCGTGCCGCCTCGGCGGGAGTCATCGGATTCTTGAACGCGCGCGCGTTTGTGCCGATACGGATGAAGCCGAACACCACCACTGGCGGCAATCCCACCAGCTCGCTGCCGGACAAACACGTTTCCCACCATTCCCTCGCCTTCGCGTGAAAGGGCGAAGCCGAGTCGTAGGCGTACAGCAACAAGTTGATGTCGGGGACGATCATGACCGGCGCGCCCGAGCATTCTTCTCCAGAAAAGCATCCACCTCGAAGTCATCCGCGAGCCGGTTGAAGCCGGCGGGATCAATGCCTGCCCGCAAACCCATCGGGCGCGCCCTGACGACGAACCGCTTCGACTTTGGCTGAGTGGTCTTTCCACTGAGACCGACCCGCAGCGCGTCATTGAGCGCTTGCTTGAATGATTTCCGCGAACGGTGCATCGCGTCGCGCAGCATCCGCTCCACATCATCTTCCAACGTCACTGTGGTTCTCATGGCAGCATCATGATGCCGCCTTTTTTTGCTGTCAAGATGACATGCGGTTGTTCCAGAGGTTGAAACATTCGCAATCTCAATAGACGATTGAAAGCCTCGATTGGTTACCGGGAACAACAAAATTTCAGAGAAAGATTGGTATAACGAACCGGCGCTTGCGCGCGCCCGCTCATTTCCGCAGGGCCGCGCAACCGCGCTGAGGCAGATTGCTGCATTGCGCCGTGAGCGGTTCTTGACTGGGCACCGTTTGTAGCATATTGGATTCGGGCGAACTGTTGGCGCGCACTTTTTGCCGGCCGAAACGCATCGTATGCGATTGCCTACAACTTCGGTTTAATGTTTATCTGTCCGAAACGGTCGGAAGGCTGGTCAATGAAAACGCGCATTCATGCCAAACGATATCTCGGGCTGCATGTGGGTGGCGGGGTGCGAGGTCGTAAAGCAGCGTTTGCGCGGCAGCCAGTGATGCCCGAACAAATTGAATGAAAGCGGCAGTTTTATACGGCAAAGAAACGATCCGAATCGAAGACATACCTGAACCTCCATTGAAAACCGGTGAGGTCCGGGTCCGGATTGAAGCTGCATTGACTTGCGGCACCGACCTGAAGGTGTACCGTCGCGGGTATCATGCGCGCATGATCACGCCCCCTGCCGTTTTCGGCCACGAGCTGGCCGGGGTGATAGCTGAAAAGGATGGCGCCGTCCAGGGCTGGAAGGTCGGAGATAGAGTTGTGGTGGCGAATTCGGCGCCATGCGGTCAATGCGCGATGTGCAACGCAGGTCAGCCGAATTTGTGCGATGACCTCCAGTTCCTGAACGGCGCGTACGCCGAGTCCATCGTCGTCCCTGAACGGTTGGTCCGGAAAAACATGCTCAGGCTGGCTGACAGGACCGCTTTTGTCGATGCCGCACTGGCTGAACCGTTGGCGTGCGTCGTGCTTGCCATCGAAGAGACCGGTCTCAAGAACGGCGATCGGGTTCTCATTATAGGCAGCGGGCCGATCGGGCTCATGTTTGTCAGCCTCGCCAGCAGGCACGGATGTGAAGTGACAGTTGCAGGACGGGGTGAACGACGGCTCGCGGCCGCACAACGGCTCGGCGCCGCCAAAACCATCGATGTTGCCGCCGCGGGATCCGACGTGAGTGAAGCCGTGAAAGCAGCGCGCTCAGAACCGTTCGATGTCGTGATCGAGGCCGTCGGAAAACCGGATGTTTGGGAAACAGCGTCGAAGCTGGTGCGAAAAGGCGGCAAAGTCAATTTCTTCGGTGGTTGTCCCTCCGGGACGAAAGTGTGCTTAGACACCGGCTGGCTGCATTACTCGAGCGTGCGATTGATGGCCAGTTTTCATCACACGCCGGTGACTTTCCGCCAGGCCCTCAATTACATAGAAAAAGGCGTCGTTCGAACGTCCGAGTTCATCGACGGCGAATGTCCGTTGAGCGAACTGCCGTCGCTGTTCCAGCGCATGGCAGCCAACAACCGCGCGTTCAAGACGATTGTGAGGGTGAGGGAGTAGGAGTAGGAGTGAGGGTAGGGGAGTGGTTCGGCAAAGCTCTGCCTTGCCAATCCGGACTTACTGCGGTTTGGTATGGCGAGCGGGCCTCGGCGAGCGCCTGAAACCGTTTTGTGCCCAAAGGCGCCAAACCATGAAGAAAGCTTCGCTCACAATGTGCCCTGACATTTTCGAGCTCCCTTGGAAGCGGTCGGTGAAAACAATCGGCACTTCGACAACTTTGAGGCCCTGTCGCCAGATTTTGTGCGTGAGCTCGATCTGAAAGCTGTACCCGTTTGAGCGAACGGCAGGAAGGTCAATGCACTCCAGCGCGCGTCGCCGGAAACATTTGAACCCGCCGGTTGGGTCGGTGAACGGCATCCCGGTTATCAATCTCACATACCGGGCCGCCGACATGCTCAGAATAAGCCGATGAAGCGGCCAGTTGATCACACGGATACCATTCAGATATCTGGACCCGAGCACCAGATCTGCATCCCGCGCCGCCTCAAGAAACCGGGGAATGTCCTCTGGATTGTGCGAGAAATCACCGTCCATCTCGAATATGAACTGGTACGAGTGTTCGAGTGCCCATGCGAATCCGGCGCAATAGGCTCTGCCAAGGCCTTCTTTGGTTGCGCGATGCAGCACATGGACAGCAGGTTCCGCCGCAGCGATCTCTTCTGCAAGTCGGCCCGTACCATCGGGTGAATTGTCGTCCACAACAAGAATGTCAACCGGCACCGGAAGCCCCAGAAGACGGTGCGTCAAGGGCCCCAGATTATCGCGCTCGTTATACGTAGGGATAATTATGAGAGTCTCGCTGGACATGCCGGATGCGAACAACCCGGCCAGTGTAGGAACGGTGCGGCCTCTGGCAAGCTAATCTTTTTGAGACCGCGGTTCCTATGGCAGCCGGCATCAGTCGGCGGAAAAACCCACTGTCAGCATCAAACCGACATTAACGTCCGGCGTGCAATGTCAACCTCGGCGCGCCTGAATTCGTGGAATGTTTCTGACCCCGTTCCTAACACCACCAAGCAAATGGATTCCACGTGTAAGACTTTGATTTCAAGGGCCACTGCAAGCGCGGTGTTATCAGGAAAATTCCACGGCAATTGAAGTCACAGCCTCGAGGGGTCAGGAGTTCTGAGCGTGCGGACCGAGGTTGGGAGCTACCGGGGACGTTTTGAATAGGCGCGCCGGGGGAGGAAGGCAAGCCGCGGGTGGTGCTGGTGGTGGTCTGGAACACCCGCTGGCACGAATTAAATATAACAAATATTGTGCGAAATGTGGCTCACCGTTGCCGGCAGTTTCCCCAATGCCAAACCCCGAAAGCCATGCATGATCCGCCTAAAAGGTATCTGCTTTGCCGGCAAATCGTCCGCCTTCCGCCATGCAAACCAAACTATCGCACCGGCCAATACCGACACAGCACCCGCCCAACAACGTTGGTCCGACTGAAATCACCCCACGCCCGGCCGTCAAGGCTCATCAGCGTGTTGTCACCCAAAACGAATAAATGGCCGGGCCTGACCACGAACTCGGTCTGTTCATCCGGAAAAAGCGGCGCAAGAAGCCGTGGAGGGTTCCGATAACGTTGCGCCACAAGATCGTTGACGTGACCGCAATACTGATCTTCGCGCGGTTGACCGGCAGCCCCGTACACTTTCTCGAAGCCCGGGGTTCGTTCGTCGAGTCTCTGCCCGTTCACAATAACGTGCCGGTCATTGCCGATTCGGACTCGTTCGCCGCCCACTGCAACCAGGCGTTTCAAATAGTAAGTGTCTGGAACGAGCTGTTTGATCCCTTTGGCGGTGAACACGATGATTTCTCCGCGCCGTGGTCGCCTGAAATTGTACGAGACGCGATCGACCAAGACACGGTCGCCCGCGATGACGGCGAGGTTCATGATTTCGTCGCCTTTGAAATAGATTCGTCTTTTGTCGATGCGCGCGTGGGCGAACAACACTTCGGTTTGTGGAACACCCTGGATTGGCGGCAGATCGCCGGGGACAAACCAGATTGTGTGCCATGTGCTTCCGAGCAGGAACCGCTGTTTGTATCCCAGACCAGACAGCCTTAAGAACGGCGCGATCGGTTCGGGTGGCTCGATTCTTGTGATACGACCGGAATCTTTGGCCACCACGCGGTAGTACGCCCTACCATGAATCAGCAGTTCGAGAATCATTTGCCATCGCGTTGACGGGCGCTGCCACCGCAGATCGCGCGCGAGGTTTACGACTCTGATGCCGTTCAGGGTCGGCTGCATCGAGCCGGTCGGGATTCTGGCCGATTGAATGAAAAAAACGCGAATTGCAGCCACCACAACCAGTGCGATGAGGAGCATTTCCGTGATTTCCCGAAGGCGGTTCTTTGAAGTATCGACCAGCCAACAATTGGCAGCCGTGTTCAGTTGATCGGTTGCTGCCTGGATGGCTGTATCCGGGGCGTTATCGCGCAACGCGTTTGTGAGGTTGGCAATACAACCCTGCAGTTCGCAAGTGGCTTCGGGCCCGAGCAAGTCCTTTTGCGCCCGATACAATCGCAGCACGTGTCGGAGCAATTTGCGTGCCTTGCGGCGGTGCCGGCTGAGGGGGCATTTCAGTGTGCACAGCATACACCGGCGCATTGGTTCGGCGGATCGTAGTCCTGCGCAACAATGGCATGCATTGCCATGGCGACGATCATCGCCGAAACGATTTTCAGTAGTAAATCAGGCCGAACCGGCTTGTGAACGGCCAAAACACCCACAGCGCGCGCCCGACAACTTTCTCGCGTGGGAAATCGCCGAAGACGCGTCCATCAAAGCTGTTCATCGTATTGTCGCCAAATGCGAGGTAATGACCCGGGCGGACGGTGAACTCGGCGTTGCCGTCCGGGAAGAGCGGCGCGAGACTTCGACCGGAATAGATCATTCCGATTTTGTCGTTGACGTGCCCGGAATACACGCTTTCCCGCGGGGGGCCGTTGAACGAATAAACAAGCTCGAAGTGCCGGTCTGTGTGATCCAGTCGTTTCCCGTTGATGTAAACGTGTCTGTCGTCGCCGATCCTGACCTTTTCGCCGCCCATTGCGATGAGGCGTTTGATGTAGTGTGTGTGCTGCATGAGGCCGGGGATTCCGGTTGAAGCGAACACGATAATTTCTCCGCGGCGTGGCCGGCGGAAGTTATAGGTGAATTTGTCAACGAACAATCGGTCGCCGCTCGATATTTTCAATTTGAGCACGGTATCACCGCGTTTGAACTTTTGCCCCGGCCTTGCGCCACAGAGTTGTTCGAGATGATCCGGTGGCCAGAAAAAGTTGTACGAATCCGAACCGACGCGGAACCGTTGGGTTCTGACGAATCCGGCGACTGTTTGTACCGGTTCGATTTCGAGCGTGCCGTCATCCTTTGCAATCCAACGGTGATAATCGATTCCCTTGAACCAATCTATGAACCGGCCAAAAGTGTCCGGGATGACAGCATTTGTTTGCGATTTCAGGTCTGTTACAACATTTCCGTAAAGCGTGGGCTGCGCTGAACCCGACGGAATCTTCATCGGCTGGATGAAGAAACTGAATATGCTCAGGATAAACACGCCGCTGATGAGAAACTCTTTTATGTTTTCGCGAGTTGCAGCGTACGGATACGGCTTGAGCCAACGCGCCCCCGCTTCTTCGAGCTTCTCCGTCAGCGCGACCACCGCATCTCGGCCGTCGGCACGGACGATTTCCTTGTCGAACTCGTCGAGCGCGTGTGAGACTTCAGCGATTGCTTTTTCGCTCAGGATATCACGCTGGGAGTTGAGAATGAACCAAACCTGCTTTCGTGTTTCGCACGCTTGCCGGACAGCTTTGGATGTCAACCACTTGAACAACATTTTCATGCGTGTACGAGACAATCTGCGACAAATGCCGTGGCAGCGCGGGAAAGGTTTGATTTGCCGTTGGTTTTGCGGCTCCCCTGCCCTGCTCCATCGCCCATGCCATTTTACCGCGTTTCAAGCTTTTAACACTTCAATGAATGCTTCCTGTGGGATACGAACCGACCCAATGGCTTTCATGCGTTTCTTTCCCTCTTTTTGTTTTTCCAGCAGCTTCCGTTTCCGCGTTATATCGCCGCCGTAGCACTTGGCCGTGACATCTTTCCGGAACGCACTGACGGTTTCGCGCGCGACAATCTTGCCTCCGATGGCGGCTTGTATTGCGACGGCGAACTGCTGGCGTGGAATGACTTCCTTGAGTTTCGCCGCAAGCGCGCGCCCGCGTGCTTCGGCTTTGTTCCGATGAACGATGCAGGAGAAGGCATCGACCGGCTCGCCGTTGACCAGCATCTCCAATTTGACCATGTCAGAAACCTGGTAGCCGGCCGGTTCGTAGTCCATCGACCCGTAACCGCGGGTGATGCTTTTGATGCGATCGTGAAAATCTATGAGAATTTCGTTCAACGGCAGAATACAGGTCATCATCACGCGCCGCGTATCAAGGGTTTCGGTGTTTTCGATTGAGCCGCGCTTTTCAGATACCAGCGTCATCATGTCGCCGATGTATTCGTTTGGACAAATGATGAACGCCCTGACGACCGGCTCATGGATTTCTTCAATGTGGTTCGGTTCGGGCATGTGCGCAGGGTTTTCGATCTCTTTCATCTCGCCGTTTCTGAGTTTCACCCTGTAAACCACGCTTGGATAAGTGGCGATGATGTCCATGCCATACTCGCGGCGGAGGCGTTCCTGGACGATTTCCATGTGCAGCAGGCCGAGAAAACCGCAACGGAAACCGAAACCAAGGGCGACCGAACTCTCGGGCTGGTACACAAATGCCGAGTCATTCAATTGGAGTTTGGCCAGGTTCAACTTGAGATGCTCATAATCAGCCGCATTGATCGGATAAACCCCGCTGAAAACCATCGGATGGATTTCCTTGAATCCAGGCAGGGCTGGCGATGCATTTCGGGCGTCTGTGACCGTATCCCCCATTTTGACGTCGAGCGGACTCTTGATATTGGCGGTCATGTAGCCTGTCTCGCCCGCGACGAGCCGATCCCGTGCGTACGGTTTCGGATTAAAGCTCCCTACTTCTTTGACCTCATAAGTCTTGCCGCTATGGAGGAGTTTCACATGGATACCAGGGCGAATCTCGCCGTTGAACACCCGAATGTGCGTGACCACGCCCTTGTAAGTGTCGAAATAAGAATCGAAACAGAGCGCCTGCAACGACGGGGCGCCGGTTGGTTTGGGTGGTGGCACTTGCGCCACTATGGCTTCCAGTATTTCGTCTATCCCGATCCCCTCTTTGGCGCTGGCCAGAATCGCAGAATCAGCCGGGATCGCCAGAATATCTTCGATCTGCGCTTTTGTCTGGGCAACATCGGCGTGCGGTAGATCGATCTTGTTGATCACCGGTATGATGACCATGTTCTGCTTCATTGCGAGGTGGACATTGGCGACGGTCTGGGCTTCGACGCCCTGGGCGGCGTCTATGACCAGCAGTGCTCCCTCGCAGGCGCTGAGGCTTCTCGAGACCTCATAGGCAAAATCCACATGGCCCGGCGTATCAATCAGGTTCAGCTCGTAAACCTCGCCGTTTCGGGCGCGGTAGTGCATTGTGACCGGATGGGCCTTGATTGTGATGCCGCGCTCACGTTCAAGGTCCATTGAGTCGAGCAACTGATCCTGCATTTCCCGCTCCGAGATCGTCCCGGTCCTGAACAACAGCCGATCTGACAGCGTTGTCTTTCCGTGGTCGATGTGAGCGATGATGCAGAAGTTTCTTATATGTGCTGCGTCCATCGAACGGTCCCAAAGGATAACGCATAAAACCGCCCTGAAAAGTCAAAACATGCTTTAACGCCAATTCGTACTTGCATAAGACGGTCGCACCGAAGACGTTGTTGCGCGAACCGGATGTCTGCAAGGCGCACAAGAACTTTGGCTGATGCCGCAGAAACCAGCGGGTCGCTGGTCGGGATTCTATTGTTGATCGGGATTGTGGCTCTCGCGGCGCCGCCATTGCAATCGCTTGGCATCACACCGCGGACAGTACACGGATTGATCGGCATTCTGTTCAGTCCTCTCCTGCACGCCAATCTTGGTCACCTGCTCGCAAATGCATTGCCATTGTTTGTTTTGCTGACGCTTTTGTTTATCGACAGGCATTACAAACCTGCTGCGACTTTGGCCTTGATCTGGTTGCTGAGCGGTTTTGGCACGTGGTTGATAGGGCGCGGTGGTGCTGTTCACCTTGGCGCCAGCTCGATCATCTACGGTCTTGTAACTTACCTGATCGCGTCGGGTTTGTTACAGCGGACATGGCAATCGGTATTCGTCGCGATCGTGGTGTTTGTTCTCTACGGCGGGGTCATGTACGGGATTCTTCCGCGGCACGGCCCGATCTCATGGGAAGGACACTTGTGCGGAGCCTGCGCGGGTGTCTGGGTTGCATGGCGAAACAGGAAATGAGTTGGCGTACGACCGATCATGCGCCATGCCCGCCAATCGCGATTTCCTGAATGACACCTTTATCGGTGGTGCTGCCTCGGTCGGGGCGGTCCGCGTCGGTCGCGATTGCGGACAAAGGGGACAAGCAAGATAAGGAGTTCTGGCCCGGTTGCGGTTCGCGGTCGGGCCCGTGCCCTACCTTTCATCAATCACGTAGCGCTTGCATCTAAGGCCGTTCCAAATATCGAGTGTTGGCCCTGGACCGTGCCGACTTCGCCGGTCCTCCCTGTCGGAATACACGAAAGCGTAGGTTAATCTGTGCGCAGCCCAAAACCCCTGTCGGTTGTGGGCGCGCTGGATGAACGGCAGAAACGTGCCCGTATTGACATAAAGCTGGACCTGACCTTTTGGCGTGCTTTTGAAGCATTCTTGTCGAGCCTCGTGGGTGTGACCGTAGAACAGGTACCGGGTTTGGCGGTTTGCCTTCTCCTCCTGTGCGAAATCATCAGCGGCTCCGGCAAAGCAGGCGTCGGCCCCCGCTGAATCCGCCGAAAGTCCGACAGCGGATGCGATTGCTGACAGCGCGGGTTTCAGGCTTGCCAGAAGCCGAAGGCCATTCCTGTGCCTGAGGATTGTGTAAGCACGGTCGAGCTGGTCGGTGAGATCGCCGCCGACCCACAAATCTGGTTTGAGCCGGTCCCATGCGCGAGCGAGTTGGGAATTTAACGTTTCGGCAATGGCCTCTCGAAGCGATTTTCGGAGCAGGTCAAGGTACTTGTTTTCCGCAGAAGGCCGGTCTTGGCTGAACCATGACATCCACTCGAACACCGCGGTCACCGGTCGAAGATTGTTCACTTCGTACAGCCCGTGAAGAAAAGCACGGTCATCGGGTGAATTCGGCGACAATTGCTGTCCGAGCCTGTAAAGCATGCCCGACAACAATTCGGCCGTGACCACGTCGCCGATGCATTGGACTTTGTGCACTTCAGGGTCGAATCTGTCGATTGTTCGACCGGGCTGAAGAACCTTGGTAAGAAACAGCCACCCACAATTGTTCGGGTCCCACTCATGGCCGTGCCTGGCAAGGACCTGATATTTATCTGACCGGAAACTGTTGGCAAAGGAGAGGTTGACGTCGGACAATTCACGGCGGAGCTGATCTTGCAATGATGGAAACACCCAAATTGGTCTGTCGTGGTTGCCGATGACGCAAGTGACCGTCGGCTTTTTTCTGACGGTTGGCGGAGGATTCCTGAGCAGGTCAAACAGTGCGCGGCACGCGTCGGTGGCAAGGATGCGTTCAAGAATTGAAAGAAACTGCTTTTCCACTTCTTGTGTGAGCGAATTCATCCCTGTGTCAGGGCTCAGCCGACCGTTCCATGGTCGTTGCGCCGGGGGCACGTGCTGATCGAGCCAGTAACTTGTTCGGTAGAGATCAAAAATGTCGCCCAACAAGAGAAAATCCAGCGACTGCGCTCTTTTATGTTTTGGCCCTGCGGCTGTGGCAATTTCTCTCGCCAACAGTTCGAATGCAGAGGCATGGACATTCGAGGAGGTACTCTGGTCAGTCAGATGTATATCGCTGAATACTACCAACATGGCGCCGACATCGGGGAAATTATAGACCGGTCACCGGGGGATGACCACTGCAGAATTTTCGACTATTGCATTGCAGGATTGACTTCTGGGCCGGGAATGGACAGCAATTGTGCGTTGCACACAGAACGTCCAAGACGACTGATGGCTGACAGAAGGCCCTGCCCAAGCCCAAGCACAAAGGGCTTGCAAGTGGTGACACTGCAGAACGGCGGGTTCGAGGAATGTTTCATCACAGTTCCAGCGGTCGGCAACGAGACACCCGCGCAATTAATGGAATGCCTCGAAACCTACATGTCCGCCCATCCTGACCTGAGAATCGTCAGGCAGGACATTTTCGGACAGGACATGGATTCACAGACCGGCCATGCCGCACTGCAGTTACGACTTGGAAAGCATGAATGGCCCGTAACAATAATCGGCCAGGGGAACGGTGCCGGATGCCCCGTGGCCGGCGTTCAAGTGCATGCGGTGTCAGGTGTTACAGCCACCCCGCTCGTTCTTGGAGACCGTGTCATTGGCGTGGCATACGAGGATGACGACGCCCGCTATTGCGAGCTCGGTGGCCTGTTCGCACGTTTAGCCCGAAAATCGCGAATCAACCAGGCTCGCGAAGTTTTCGAGTTGATAGAAGAAGGGCTGCGGTTGGCCGGGATGACGTTCGCGAACGTGTACCGCACCTGGTTTTACTTGGACAACATTCTCGAGTGGTACGACGACTTCAACGAGGTTCGGAACGCGTTCTTCAAAGAGCGCAAAGTGTATGACGGCCTCGTTCCGGCCAGCACAGGTGTCGGCGGGAGCAATGCAGCGGGCGCCGCAGTGATTGCGAATGCAATTGCGATCAAGCCGAAGAACCCGAAACTGAAAGTGCTGGCGGTTCCTTCCCCATTGCAGTGTCCTGCGCTCAAGTACGGCAGTTCTTTCAGCCGCGCGGTCGAAATTGACCTGCCAACGCAAAACCGCCTTTACGTGTCAGGAACAGCAAGCATCGGACCCGACGGCCGGACCGCTTACGTGGGGGACGTTAACAAGCAGGTGTCGCTGACAATGGAAGTCGTTCGGGCCATTCTCAGGTCCCGCGGCATGGATTGGTGCGATGTCACACGTGCGATCGGCTATTTCAAACACGCTGAAGATGCGCCGGCGTTCGATCGGTACTGCACATCAAACAAACTGCCTATGATGCCGGCCATAATCGCCAAAAACGACATTTGCCGCGACGATCTGCTGTTTGAAGTCGAAGTGGACGCCGTCCGGTTTACACGTTGAACTCAGGGCGGCAAAGTCGCAACCGAATGATCGCGGTGAGATAAAGGCGTTCCTTCCAAGCTGGGCGCTCTGTCGCGCCGCGCTGAAAGGGGCGACTTCGTGGCCCGTGGGGGGAGATGCGAGTGGGGTGCGTGAAAAACAGGGTGCCCTGGCTTGATCGAGCGGGGAGAAAAAGCCACCCTGCTGCCTAATTCAGGTTGCACGTCCCGCCACTGCAACAGGTGGGACAGGACGATCCGCTGTAGCTGGTCGAGTGAGAACTGCCGCTCTTGATAATGACTCCGGTTCCGCCGCTGATCAGACGTTGCACTGGCTGCCCACATTTCGGGCAGGTTTTCAAAGGTTTATCTGACATGCTTTGGCGTTTTTCAAAGCGATAACCACAACTTTCGCATTGATACTCGTAGGTTGTCATATGACTTTTACTTTTTCAAAATACCGGCAGTTTGAAATCCATGAACTGCAGTTTGTTAATCTTTGGTCTGTTTTCGGTTTTATACAATTGAGCCGTCAGCGGCGCAAAAGTTACATTGCTCTTAATCCACAGAAACCGGCTGCCTGGTCTTAGAAACCACAGTTATCGCCATGTCACGATGAGCCCAATGCGGATGTGCCAACCAGGCTTCTCCTGCTCAAGAAGGCCGACACGCGCGTCGGCACTGGTGGCGGATTCAAGCGTGGAATGCTTGCAAACTCGATGTTCTGCTGCGCCTCACACCGCAGTCGCTGCCGCTTTTTCCGGTGTGTAAAACAGCCTGCAAAAGCAGTGCCCGTCTCGAGCGATTTCTTCCAGCCATTCAGGACAGGGACAGGTCTTGTCCATGCCTTTTCGGGCGGGCTTATGCTGCTGCTTGCAGGGGCAGATGTATTCACCTACGGCCAGATAATTCTCTGTCATAAGGCCAACGACCTTCTTGACGCGTGCGGAGTCGGGATTGAAAACCAATCCGTGCTCGCGCGCAATGGCAGCCAAGCGTTGCAGGTTCGTATCGTATGCGTTGTCCATGTCAGTTATTCCTTTCTACGTGTTTGTTGGCATGTTCGGCAGTGCAAGAGAAAGACAGACGATGTTTTCTGCTCCCTGTTTGATCGTGGCGCCGAATGTTTTGTCGTTCAGTTGCAAGATCGACCAGCACTTGAGTTTTTCACTCTCTCTGGTTTCGGAATTTTAGCCCGTTGTTTGCCGGTTTCAGGCAGGGGAACCTGCGACCCGGCCGGGTTTGGCGATGCTGAGCCGCGATGAGCTCAAAGGCTCCGAACGCTGGATGAACCTCTCTTTGCCAAAGCGCATCGCGCCAGTTGGTAGTAAACCTGACCATCATGGCTCTGGCTGACGATCAGCCTCGCCGACTCGAGGTGCGCCAGATGCTTTGCCGCCTCAATAGGTCGCATGGCCAAACCCCTTGCCACATCCTCTTCGGTGCATGGACGTCTCCGCAACAGCTCCAAAATGGCCTGCTGCCCGGCATCGGCGGAAGCGGCCTTGCCCTTCCGCTGATACTCCGCAATGACTTCGGCTTTGGGATGGAACAACCGCGCCAGTTCGGTCAAACGCGCCTGCGGCACAGGAACCGCAAAATCCTCGGCCGGCGGGCGAACGGCAGTGTTGAGCTGCACCCGGTCGGGTTGGATGCGGCGGACAAGTTCGGCGATTTTCTCAACGTGCGCGGGCAGGCCGGTGTATCCCGCCAGCAACAGCACTTCCAGCCAGTATTGACCGGAGAATTCTCGACGGAACTGCTCCAGCCCGGTCACCAGCTTTTTAAAAGTGATGTCCAGATGCGGCCGGTTCACAGCCTGAAAGACCGGTTCGTCGCCGGCATCGAGCGACGGCATGACCACGTCGGCCATGGCGACCTGAGCGCGCACTTCCGGCTGCCACAGGAGCGAGCCGTTGGTCAACACCGCCACGGGCGTCTTTGTCATTGACCGGATGTGCTCGATGATTTCGCCAAGACCCGAATGCAGCGTTGGTTCGCCGGACCCGCTGAAGGTGATGTAATCGGGACGTGTGTCGAGCTTGCGTTTCAACTCATCCAGCACCGCGTTCGTCGGCACCCATTCCTTGCGTTCGACGGTTCTTTTCGTTGTGCGACCCAACTGGCAGTAGATGCAGTCGTAGCTGCACACCTTCAGCGGCACCAGGTCCACGCCAAGCGACCGTCCCAGCCGGCGTGATGGCACCGGACCGAAGACGTATAGGCATTTGTATTTCATCAGTATTTGTCTTTCATCAATGCCCGGATTCGCAGGCTGGCGAATCGCAGCGCGAGCTCCGTCCGTAACAGGTCGCACCGGCCTGCTCCAACGAGCACGATGATCCGTCGGAGCGGCCATGGTCGATCGCGTAAAAACCGCTGCCCTTGAAAATCAAACCAACCCCGGCGCCGATCAGGCGGCGCACCGGCTGCCCACATTTCGGACAGGTCTTCAAAGGCTTTTCCGACATGTCTTGGCGTTTTTCAAACTGATGTCCGCAGCTTGCGCATTGGTACTCGTAGGTTGGCATATTGTTGTTCCGCTCGTTATTGTTTGTATTTAAAACACCGAGAACTTGAAATTAAGGAACTGCATCATGTCCTCCACCTCCAGATTCACTTTTTCGATGATGCGTTCCGTTTCGCCGCCGAAGAGTTTGCCCATGACAGCGCCGTTGGCGGTTGAAACATAGACCTGGCCGTCCGATTTTTCATAGACGGCAAAAGATTTTGGGAGCATGGCGCCCATTCGCTTCCGGTCGTCCGCCCCGAGCATTTGTGAGGCATAAAACCCGTTGCAGTATTTGATTATCGTGAACTTGCCGATTGGCTTGCCGCCGTGTTCGGTCACCTCTTTGTTTTCGTCAGAAACATCCACCAGATGCCAGCCCCGCTGCTTGTTGATTCGATCAATAATTGTGTCCACCGTTTTCTGGTAGTCATAGGGACTTTTCATCTCGGTAAGCATCATGTGCCTTGCTGAAATACTGATAGCCGCGCCGGTGAAAACAATTCCCGCCAGAAAGCCCATCACAAGGAAGATTATCGCTATGATTTTAGTTTTCATTTACACACTCCATTCGTAATCCAGTTAGAGTTAGTTTTCTTCCACGCAAATCTCGCCCCGCCGGATGTGAGTTGCCGTCAGCCATACCACGATGGCAATCGCAATCACAGTCGCGCCGAGCAGGGACAGGGCGCAGATTTTGAAGATTGCATAATGTGTCGCCTGATATGCCACCATCGAGGCAATGGTTGCAGCGGCCAGCGGGAAAGTGAACGCCCACCATGACAAAAAGAAGGTCAACCGGATGAAACTGCGGGTCATAAAAATCAAGAGCAGCACAAAGAAATAGGCCACCGACAGCAGAAACAAGGAGAATAAATCCCAACTCATCGCCAGCCGCATATAGGAAATGAATCCAACCGCTGGCGGCGCGACGAGAATGAAGAAGGTCGGCACGAATTTGGCCGGCAATTGAGGGTGAAAGATGATCCGGTAAAACACGATGGTAAACAGCGCCAACCAGAAAAACATTCCCACCGCAAAATAGAAATAAGACAACTCACGGGGTGCAAAATCCACACCGGTGATCGGTATCAGGATGTTTCCCACCACCGGGATGAACCAGGCCGGGTTGCAATGATGAATCTCAAAGTTGTGTTGCACCCAAAAGGCAATCGTGTGCAACGCGAGCACAGTTTGGAGAAAAACCCCCACCCACCAAAACGGGATCGACAACACCGGCCAGTAGCCGTAAAAGGCGATGGACAACAGCAACAACGATATGGAAATGGTGGCGAAAAAGTTGATCCGGATTGGATGACGAAAATCCTTGGTCACTTCCTCTGGTGAGATGATGCATTTCCAGCCGTATAAACCGGCAAACAACAGAAACAGCCCCAAATCCACAAACAGCATGATATCATAAGGCGCTTTGGGCAGCCATTGCAAGTGGTAAGCCCGGCCAAGGGCGATTGTCAGTCCGGTGAATCCCATCACCACGGCAAAACTGGTGACAGGGAAGTGGCGCAATCGTTCGTTTATAGGTTTCATGTTCTTTCTATCACGCGTGGGCGATGAACAGGCCCCTCGTTGCACTAAAAACTCGTCTGTGAGGATTGTCGGCGTCCAGGTTTGCGATCTCCGGTGTGAACCGCCAAACCGGCGCAGTTTCTCGGATGAATTGTGCTTCGCTCATCTCGGGCGATTTCTTCCAGCCATTCAGCACAGGGGCAGGTCTTGTCCATGCCTTTTCGGGCGGGCTTATGCTGCTGCTTGCAGGGGCAGATGTATTCACCTACTGCCAGATGCTTCCCTGTCATAAGTCCAATGCCCTTCGTGACGCGTGCGGAGTCTGGATTGAAAACCAATCCGTGTTTGCGCGCGATGGCGATCAAGCGTTGCAGGTTGGTATCGCATGCGGCGTTCATACTTGTTGTTTCGATTCGATTCATTCCGTGGAATTCCCTTCGCCGCGAATAATTCGCAGCACTTCGGACGGCCTTTGTAAACCATTGGCAGTCGCAATCTCACGTAGCGTTTGCTGCGGAGAAGCCTTGAGGCCGCTCTTCTTCAGGCTGTCTTGCGCAGTGGCGAGGTCCACGCCCACACTCGTGCAAACCTGGGCCAAAGTCTGGTGACCATAACCGCCGCCGCCCCGCCCCTGGCCGGCTCCGAAGCCAGCCTCACCAGGGCGGGAAGCTGAATTGTTCTGCGGCGCGCTGGAAAACTTCACCGCCTGGTTGCGATCCCCCCGGCCGCCAGACTCGCCCCAGCTCTGACGGACGTCACGGGTGAAAGCCAGCAAAGAAGAGAACGGCGGAAATTCCCACCGGACACCCACAAACACCACGGCGCAGAGCGCGACCGCCGCCGCCCATTCCCAGCGGAATCCCAAGTGGCGAGACAGCCGGTTCTTGAAATAGCCCAGCAACGGACGCCAGTTGAACACCAAGTGGGTGATGGCCATGATGACAAACACAAGGGCAAACCAAATGTGCAAATTGGACCACTCGCTTTTGCGCAAGCCCAGCACCGTCCAGTCGCCCCAGTTGGCAATGCGTCCCGGCGGCGCCAGCCACAACACCAAACCGCTGGCCGCCAGCACTACAAAGGACAACAACACAACCACCGACACCCACGCGCGCCATTGAAAAGGCGACCGCGGCGTCGGCTGGCTGATTTCACAAATTTCGCCGGACGGATTCATATGTAGGTTGTCACTGTGCTGCGCCACGCTGCCAACCGGTCAGGCCGGTGGCATAAAACCAGTGCCGACAGCCGCGGCCACCGCCACGACCCAAGCGTGGACCGAACCCGAATCCGGGGCCGCGATTGAGATATCCGGGGCTGTTGAACCCTGCGCAGTATCCGGCATCACGACCGGTCATTTGTCCTTGGCACATCGGACCAGTTCGATCTCCCAGTGGCATAGCCGCTCTCCTTTCCTTATTGAGGTTTGTTTTCGTTTTGATCGTTTGGCGCAGGCAGGTTTGATTGCGCAAATCCGCCTTGCCCACGGCCGCGGCCAAAACCACGACCGCGACCCAAGCCTTGTCCCCGGCCATGGCCGCCCTGGCCTCGGCCGCCACCCCGGCCGCGGCGTTGGCCGCCGCCACAGGGTCCCATGCCTTTGCCGAGTGGTCCTTGACTGAGCGGTCCGGTTCCATCTCCCATTGGTGTCATAATTTCATCCTTTCGTTCAATTTTGTTTTCCTCGCTTGAATCCAATTCCTTGGCCCCGGTCGGGGGCGGAGCGGCGGCACGACCCGCCAATTCGGGAACATAGTGATGCAAGACCAGGCTCCCGACCGCGTGGCCGATGTGCCGGGCCACGACAGGACACTTGACCTTGAACAGGAAAAGCCAGACGCGGATTCTGCGCTGCCAGCAGCCGTTGGCGCCAAACAGGCAACAACGCCAATGCGAGCCGGTTGGACTCCTGCTTGATGGTCAGATAAGGATCCGCCTGCCCCGTCAAATCCCGGACGGCGCGGTGAATGCTCCGGCCAACCAGCACCGGCGACTGGGCAAGGTCAGCCTCGCTGGCGCGCCGGAGTGCCGCGCGCAGAGCACGTTCGTGGAGCTGCGGGTCATCGCTTGCCAGCCGCGCGACGTTCAGCGCCTGAGCTACGAAACAGGGTATGCAATCCAAAGCGCTTTTCATGTTCAATGCACCGCTCCGGTTTCGTCGCAACCGTGACCACACGCATGCTCGTGCCCGTGGTGACACATGCCCAACAGCGGTCGTGCGCCACTATCGAGCACAGGCGAAATTCGATCCTGCAACACTGGGATGCCATTCATCAGATCTCATCCAATGGCAACTGCCGTGCCAAAGATCGACTTGCCGGATGCGGTGCGCTGAGCAGACCGTCGTTTGGCTCGTGTTCTCCCTTGTGATTACCTGCGTTGGCGAATCAAACCGATTCTGACAATGCCCCTTAAAACCGGAAACGCTACCCCAGCACAGTTCCAGAAAACAGTGGCGTTTTGCAACTGTTCATCTCACCGGTTATCGCATTCTGCTCTGCACCGCTTTTCGTGGATGCGCATGCATTTGCTGATGGCGTTCCCGGCGCCGGCGCGGATCTGTGCCGCCAAGTCCACGTCATCACCAGCGAACCAGCGCGCGAATCTATTGTTGGACAAATCTCGGAGATGCCGTTCACCCCGTTGCGTGCAACGCTTAAGTATTATATCGGAAAACCTGCGCAGAGACTCAAACTCCGGCGACCACAGGCCGGGTAACAACCTTTGATCTTGCAGCGAAAAATGCGGTCGCGCGTTCTCGGACCTCGGCAATTGAACGCGCATTCGAGACAGCGGTTCTCAGCACGTGTCCGAATGCGTAGTTTGCTGCGAAATACTTGGTGAACATCTGAATGCGGCGGAAAGCGACCTCGGGCGGGAAATCTTCTTCAATGTAATTGGACATCCGGTGCCAAACGGCGCCGTGATCGATCTCCATCGTGTTGTCCCACGCAGCAAACAGCCACGGTCGCACGATTGCATGGCGACCGATCATGATGGCGCATGCCGGGCGCAAGTTATCAGCCATGGCCGAAACGTCTTCGGGACCGCCGATGTCGCCGTTTGCAATGACTGGCAGGCGCGTGTTGGCGGCAATCCATGGAATGAATTCATGGCGTGCCCTGCGTTTGAATTTTTCCCGGAAAAACCGCGTGTGGACAATCAACGCGTCAACGCCCGAGTCCTCCAACACACGAACGCGCTCTAAAAACTTCTTTTGCCAGTCTGGAGCGTCATCTCCAAGTCTGACCTTGGCTGTGAGAATCCCGGTCCAATGACGACGACATCGATCTGCCACCGACTTGAGCGCATTGAGGTCGTTAAACAGCGCGCTGCCTGCCAGGCACGCCCGGATTTCCGGTGCGTCACATGCGAAGTTCAGGTCAACAGCCTCAACACCGTGCTCGGCAAGCCTGCCAAGTATTCGATCAAAAGGATCACCGGCGCGGACCATCAACTGGTAAAACACATTTCGTTCGTTGTGGCGTCGCCGGAGCCATGGAGATTTGTCGAAGTTCTCGTGTAGAATCTGCCGGGCCGCGAGCATTTCGGTCCAGACCGCGCCACATCCCCCAAACTCGGCCAATAACCGCCTGAACGCGCTGTGGGTGTAACCGGCAACCGGCGCGCAAAACCGCGCTGGTGCGAACGACCGGTTCGCGATCGAGCACTCCTTAAACAAGATATTTGATCTGGAACAAGCCCGGCGCCTCTGCAGCTCAGCGCGCTGGAACCGATGCGCGATTCGCGAGACCCGATCCCCTCCCCTGCTCTGCGCCGGTCATTCTATCGCAAAACTATCAGCTCTTCTTGGCCGATTGCTTGGCCTGCTTTTTCGCGGCTTGTTTTGCGGCTTTCAAATCCGCCTTTTTCTCTTTACCGGCCTTGGTTACCTTGTTCGCCTTTGCCTTGCCCTTTTCACAGCAAGCAACGTTTTGGGCGCAACATGCTTCGTTCTGCTTGCAGCATGCCGCTGCTTGCTCACAGCATGCCGCCTGTTGTTCGCAACAAGGAGCGTTTTGGGCGCAGCAAGGCGTGTTCTGTTTATTGACTGCGGTTTCGGCTTGCGCGGCCAACGCAATCAATCCGATGCACGCAACTCCAATCAATGCCATGATCGTTTTCACGGGCGAAAATGTAGAGCAAGACATTGCTTTTTGCAAATCTCGACGCAAATCTTAGCTGGCAGTGCCGTATCTGGTCGGTGACAATGTCGCTGATCTCAACATGATTACCGAGATGACTGAAAGTCAAAGAGTATTGCGATTGCTCAGGCAATACGAATCGCGGAATGTCACGTTTGTTTCGCGTGATGGTTCGTGGCCGGTTGTCTGGCACCGCGCCAGAGGCGTGCGGGTCTGGGATGTGGACGGGCGTCAGTATATTGATTTGACTGCCGCGTTTGGAGTTGCAAACACAGGCCACGCCAACCCGCGTGTCGTCAAAGCCGCAAAACAGCAAATCAGCCGCCTGCCCCACGCCATGGGCGATGTTCATCCGCACCCGTTGAAAGCCGAGCTTGCACGTACGTTGAGTCAAATCACATTCGAGCGCTGGCAGTGCGGACAGCATGGGAAAACGATTTTTGGAAATTCGGGGTTCGAAGCGGTCGAAGCCGCGCTCAAGACGGCCATGCTCGCGACCGGCAGACCCGGCGTGATTGTGTTCGAAGGCGCCTATCACGGCCTTGGATACGGGGCGCTGAATGTCACGCACCGCGATTTTTTCCGGGCGCCGTTCATAAAACAGCTTGGCGGATTTGCGTATTTCGCCCCGTTCCCCTCGACGGGGCCAGTTTCGGGCGTCGGCAAGCCTGGCATGTCAACTGAAAATCGCGTCAAATTGGAAAAGACAATGGCCGCAATCGAACGAATCGCGCGAAAACACCCGATCGGCGCGGTGCTCGTCGAACCGATCCAGGGGCGTGCGGGTATCAGAATTCCGGTGCACGGTTTCTTGCCTGCTTTGCGGTCGTGGTGCGACGCGAACGACGTTCTGCTGATTCTGGACGAAATCTACACCGGATTCGGTCGGACAGGCGCATGGTTTGCATGTGACCACGAAAACGTGGTGCCGGATTTGATCTGTCTGGGGAAAGCGCTGACGGGCGGCTTTCCGCTCTCGGCGTGTGTGGGGAAAGCAGATCTGATGGACAATGCATGGCCGGATGCCACCGGCGAGGCGATCCACACGAGCACTTTCCTTGGCAATCCGATCGGCTGCGCGATGGCGCTTGCGCAGATCGAAGAATTGAAAGCAGCCGGGTTGATCGAACGGAGTGCAATACTTGGAGAGTTTCTGCTGCAACAGCTTGGCGCGATCAGCGCACCGTCGTCTTTGCTTTTGAACCCGCGGGGAATGGGATTGATGGCCGGCTTGGAACTTGTCCGACGCGACTGCTCACCCGCAACCTCAGAGGCGATTTCAGTCCTGAAAGAGATGCTGCTGTGTGGATACATCATGCTTGCCGAGGGTGAAGCTTCAAACGTGCTGAGCATTACGCCGCCGTTGACAATAGGTGCCGTTGATCTTCAGCGTGCGGTGAAAACCATCGAGCACGCATTGCTCAAATGCCCACGATGACCCTCAACGAAATGCGACGCGTCCTGGCCGAGCGCGGGATCGCTCTCACCCGCTCGCTCGGCCAGACATTCCTGTTCGATGGCAATCAGCTTAGAAGAATCGTCGCGTTCGCACAGTTGGCTCCGGGCGATGAATGCCTCGAGATTGGCCCCGGCCTCGGGCCGCTGACAGAACTCCTGCTTGCCGCTGCCGGCAAGGTCATCGCAATTGAAAAAGATCACAGGCTGGTCGAGTGCCTTCGGGAACGATTCTGCCACCAATCCAAACTCGAGTTAATAGAAGCCGACGCGCTCGAGTATTTGCGCGAGAGTGACGTCGATTGGCGGAGCTGGAAGCTTGTCGCCAACCTGCCATATTCGGTCGCTTCACCAATACTGGTCGAACTGGCTCAGCAACCCCTCGGGCCTGCGACGATGGTGGTTACAGTTCAACTTGAAGTGGCTCGTCGTCTGATGGCCAAACCCGGCTCCGCAGACTACGGAACTCTCACTTTGCTTGTGCAGGCTTCCTACGAACCCAAGGGTTGGTTTCGCATCCCTTCAACCTGTTTCTACCCGGAACCAAAAGTTGACTCCGCATGCGTCCGGCTGGATCGCAGACAATCAGAACTTGTCCCTTTCGCAGCGTCCGAGTGTTTCAGGTCATTGGTGCGACTGACCTTCGAGCAAAGGCGGAAAATGATGTTCAAGGTTCTCAAGGCAAAGTGGAACGCGGAGCAATTGCAACAGGCATTTGCCGCGGCGGGGCTTGACCATCGAGTGCGGCCCGAAGAAGTGAGCCTGTCCCAATTTGCCGAATTGGCGCGGGTTCTTGCGCCCCGACATGGGATGTCGGTGCCAACAAATTAAGCCGGAAATCTCACCGTATAGCTGTTCCGGTGTTGTTCACAGGCTGTGGCCAAGTCCGAAGGCTCACTTGGCCAACCAGCCTGTCAACAACACCGTCAGAAAATGTCGCTGCATCAAAAACAACTGTTTCTGTATCATCAATCCGGCTCCGGTACGAATGAAAATCTCACGCTCGTTCGACGAGCTCGGCTCGCAGGCCAATGACACAAAAAGGTGCATTCCGACCAGATTTTCGGGCTGACAATCAAATTCGGCGGCGCACAAACCGCAGAATGCCAAGTGCGGCAGGTACCCATGGCGTGAACTTACCGTGTTTGCGACCGGCCAGAGCGCCGATCAGGATTCCCGAGAGCATCAGTGCGGGTTTCAGCAGTGGAATTGCGAATCGGCCCCGGTGTGAATTCCTGATTCTGCTGCGAAGTTCGGCGGCTTCGAGCACTAACGCGCTTCGCCGCAGATCGGCTTCCAACGCGAGGTTTCTGCGCGCCGCTTCCAGTTGTGTCAATCTTCCTTTTTGAAACATGCGCAGTCTTTTTGAAGTTGGGCTATTGTTTCAGGAAAAGGTCTCGGGGCGGTTTGCAGCCAGCGCCAGATCAACCAAAAAATTACGAACGCAAGAACGAACAGGAGAACCGCAAGTATCATCAAGCCGATAAACTTCGCGGTCTCCCAGACCAACAGGGCAATCAGTACCGAGAGAACGACAAGGCCAACCATCGCCAGCAACAAACCGATCCCCAACGCCACAAGCAGCGCCAAAAGACGCGTCTGCTCGATCCTCAGTTCGACTGCGAACAACTCGACGCGGTTCCTCGCTATTTGCAGCAATGAACCCGCCACGCGGTGAAGCGCATCGAGAATGCCGCCATTCCCTGCTTCCGTACTCGACATGTTACTTGCGGGCGACCAGTACGCCGATTAGCAGACCAAGCCCGAAAGCTATCCCAATGGATTCGTACGGATGCTCTCGAACCACTTTGTCGGCGACCTTTGCAGCTTCAGCAGCCCGTTTTTCCATGTCCTGGGTGCTTGCCTTGACACGATCGATGGCCGCGGCAAGACGCGATCTTGCTTCTTTGACCTTTTCGCTGACGTCACCCGCAGTTGCTTTCAGAAGCGCCTCTGCGTCTTCCGTCAAACCGCGAATGTCATCTTTGAGTCTTTCACGAGTCACATCTGCTTTTGCGCTTTCCATGGCTTCAAAGTGAGTTTCCATAAGCTGTTCCTCTCTGTTTTGTTTTTATCCTCAATCTGTTGCACATAATAGAACTCAATATGCCCGAAATGTCAACTTGCAGGTTGTCAGGCACCGGTATGGTTTTTGCGCCGGCCACTGTACACATCTCCCCCGTGGGCGACGAAGTCGCCCTGGTCAGCGCGGCGCGACACAGCGGTATTCCTGCAACCAGCGCGGTTTTTACGCCTCGTGCATTTGGTTGCGGCTGCGCGGCTGCGCCGCGCTGAGCTATCCGGTTGCATTCATTTCAGATTTCGGCCATTTTGCCCGAGGCGCGCCGGCTCCATGCATTTTGAATCGATGTGCCCGCACCACGATGGCTACTCTGACATTTGACATTGAAACCTCGGCATTGCCTCACGACGCGTTCGACGAGGCGCAGTGGGAATTTCTGTTTCGTGAGGCCGACAAACTGCCGGATCCGGCGGCACGCGAGCAAAAACGCGCTGAAATTGTCCAGCAACTGAATCTCTGGCCTCTGACAGCTCAGGTGGTTTGCATCGCGATGGTCAATGTGGACACTGATCGCGGCCAGGTGCTGTATCTGTCAGGCGACAACCAATCCAAGGCGGATCAAGACAGCACGGTCGAGTTTGTGCCCTGTCCCGACGAAGCAACCTTGCTGTCGAGTTTCTGGGACGTCGCGCGGCATTACGAGCACGTGGTTACTTTTAACGGACGCGGTTTTGACGTCCCGTTCCTGTATTTGCGTTCTGCTGTGCGCGGCGTCGCCATAACACGCAAAGACTGGATCGGCTACCGCTACTCGACCGAGCCACATTGCGACCTTGCCGATCAACTGACCTTTTACAATGTAAGCGGGCGCGAAGGCGCAGCCCGCAAGTTCAACCTAGACTTCTATTGCAAGGTCTTCGGCATCGATTCGCCAAAGAGCCATGGTGTCACCGGGCGCGACGTGAACCAGTTGATGGCCGAGGGCAGGTACATCGAAGTGGCCGAGTATTGTCTGCGAGACGTGCGCGCAACTGTTGCGCTTTACAAGATTTGGAAAGAGCGCCTCGCAGGGATCAAATAACAAGGCCGAACCGGTTTGGAACCAACGACTTCATCCGCCCACTACCAGCCGATTGCGGCTGCGCCGCGCTGAGTTGGATGCGGCAACTGTGGTACTGGCGTAAGGGAAGGGCCAAAGGCCCGCTCGATACCAGCCTGGGGCAACGCCACAGGTGAAGCGTCGTCACCGAGTCAGAATAAGGGCTGAAAGCCAGTGCCATGGCGGGTTGAAACGGAGCGTGGCGCCACAGCAATCGAACGATCGTTGATCCGCGGTTTGTGTACTGACTGTCCAGTATTATAGTCCAAAGGCCCGCACTCTGCTGACAAATTTGGCAAACTTGCAGTCCGAAAATCTTCGCAAGTATGATCGATTTGGCAGTATGATTATACAGTCGATGACGCCCGCGTTCATGCAAGCGCCTTGCCAACAATCAGCCTGTCACTGCCATTCGCATCCGGCCTGCCACCCAACCCGTCGCTCGGATATGCGCATTGAGCGTTGGAGTTCTCCGCAGTTTTCAATCTTGTAAACCCATTTGCGGATGCAACCGCGTTGTTCCCTGTTTTTCCCTCGATTCGTCCCCGGTCGAGGGGTATGGTGCGGCGCATGCAGCAAGGTCGTTTGGAGCATGCGCAAGATCATGCACGACGATTCCGGAGGAAATGGACAGTTTCGTCGTGGACAGCCACGGCGCGGGCCGTTGCTGTCTGGTTGACTGTATCGGCGGCGCTTGCCGGAGACTCAAATGTTGTACCCGGACGGGCGCTTCAAGGATCACCGGCAGCGGGGCCAGTCGGTTCCCGACGTAAGCCGGTCGGAAACAAAACTATGGTTCTACTTCCATGGCGCGTCATTCATTGACGCGGGCTGTGAAGCGATCCGTCTGGGACAAACCGAGCTGATGAACTGCAACGAAATGATCGCGGCGAGATGAATGCGTTCCTTCAATGCTCAGCACAATGAGACACCTTTTGAATTTTCTGGCCGTTGTCGGCATTGCACTGCAATTGTCTGGCGAGCCAGCCACAAATGGCACTGATCGCTTTGCATTCAGCTCACCGTCACACGCCCGATTCAAGTTTGGCGGAGTGATCGGCGATCGTATCGAGGCCAATGTCACCCACTGGCTGCTGCGCGCGCCCCGGTCGAATCCCGGCATGATCGGAATGTTTCACCTCCGAGATCGGAAGCCGGTCCCGAATCTGGTGCCGTGGGCGGGCGAGTTCGCCGGCAAGTATCTCCTCTCTGCCATCCAAGCGGTCCGGCAGACCGATCAACCTGCACTCAGCAATTGTGTGGCCCAAGTGGTAGAAGCCTTGCTGGATGCCCAAGCCGAAAATGGTTACCTTGGCCCGTTCCCGGAGAAAGACCAGCTCAAAGGCAACTGGGACCTGTGGGGGCACTACCACTGCATGTTGGCTCTGCTTGAATGGCACCAGTTGACCGGAGACCGTCGTTCGCTCGAGGCCTGTCATCGCATGGCCGATCTTATGTGCCATGTTTACCTGGATGGCTCGCGCCGTGTCTATGACGCCGGCTCACACGAAATGAACATGGCTGTGATCCACGGTCTCGCTCGGCTTTATCGTCTTACTCACCAACCAGCGCATCTCGAACTGATTCGACTCATCGAGCAAGACTGGGAACGGGCTGGTGACTACCTCCGAACGGGACTGGCGGGCGTCGAGTTCTACCAAACACCGCGCCCGCGCTGGGAAAGCCTCCACGACATTCAAGGACTCGTCGAGCTCCACGCCATTACGGGCGATGCTCGTTATCGGCAGGCTTTTGAGCATCATTGGCGCAGCATCGCACGTTTTGACCGGCGCAATTCCGGTGCTTTTTCATCCTCTGAACAGGCCACAGGCAACCCATACGAACCAACGCCAATTGAAACCTGTTGCACGGTGGCATGGATGGCGTTGTCTGTGGACATGCTCAGGCTCACCGGCGATGCCCGCGTCGCCGACGAGCTTGAACTGTCCACGCTGAATGCCGCAGCCGGCGCCCAACACCCAAGCGGTTCATGGTGGACCTACAACACACCCATGGACAGCGTGCGCGAGGCGTCTGCCCACTCGATTGTCTTTCAAGCTCGCGCGGGCACACCGGAACTCAATTGCTGCTCGGTCAATGGTCCGCGCAGCCTTGGCATGCTCACGGAATGGGCGGTCATGCGGGCGGAGGACGGCTTGGTGCTCAATTGGTTTGGCCCCATGGAACTCACGACATCGCTGACGGATGGCATCCCACTCGTCTTGCGCGTTGAAGGCGATTACCCCCGCAGCGGTCGGGTCTCTGTTCGGGTCGCGCCCCAACAGCCTCGCCAGTTTGCTCTCCGGATTCGTATTCCATCCTGGTCGGCGAGAACAGAAGTGGCAGTTGATGGCAACAAAGCAGAAGAAGTTGCTCCGGGCAGCTACCTTCTGTTGAGCCGGACATGGTCTGCGGACAGCCGTATCGAAATCGAGTTTGACATGGCGTTAAGAGCTGTGGCAGGTGCGCGCCAGGCGGTCGGCAAAGTATCGCTCTACCGCGGGCCGATTCTTCTCGCCTACGATCAACGCCACAACGCATTTGATGAGGACCAACTGCCGCCGATCGATCTGGGGAAGATAACAGAGGCGAAACTGATCGACACGAAATCTGCTGGCGCGCGTCCCGGGCCAATGTTCCCCAGACCATGGCTTCTGGTGGATGTACCGTCGATCTCGCCACAAGCTGTCCGGCTCTGTGACTTTGCAACCGCAGGCGCTTCAGGCACGCGCTACCGCTCGTGGTTGGCAGCAACCAATCCCCCGCCCTCCCCCGTGTTCCCGCTTCATCCACCTGACGGAGCCGCGATCCCGCCCGGACGTGCCATGTTCAAGTGGACCAAAATTACGTCCGGCGCGGCAGAAGGCATCACCGCTTCACTTGTCATATGGGAAAGCGAGAATCGCAAAACGCCGGTGCTGGTGCGTGACTCGATCGAAAAAGATCGGATTGTGCTTGCGCCGGAAGAGATGAGCGCGCTTCAGCCTGAGCGATGGTACGAATGGGAAATGCGCACTGCCCGGCAAGGCCGATTTTCCGTTTCGGGTTGGCCGCGTCCCCGATTTCGCATCGACCCGGCACTGCCCGGGCTCGATGATCAAACCGTGCGCGCCTTCATGGCGCAGCCGCCGGAGATTCTGGTGAGCGATCCGTTGTCTGGCTCGGCAAAACCTCGTGTCGGCCGCTTGATCTCCGCAGAAGGAATGTCCGCCACGGAAGGAATTCGGAATGAACCAAAGAGCGCTGTACGGCTGGACGGCGTGAAAGGGCGTATCGTGTACGGTATCGACCAGTTCCCAGAAGAATCGTACTCGGTTCTCGTCTGGTTTCGGCTCCGCTCTCTTCCGGAGCAACGGCTCGGCCAAATCGTGAGTGCATGGGCGCACGGGATGGACGACCCAATTCGTGTATGCGTTGAACAGGGCCAACTCTATGCACGTATCGAAGCCGGCAATGCATATGGCACTCCGGGAGTTCCAATTACAGTCGGCGACTGGCATTGTGTCGCCGCAGTCAAGGACGGTGCGACACTTTCGCTCTGGTTGGACGGCAAGGCGCGTGCCAGCGCAAGCGTGCCCGCAACAATTTCGAGCAGCAGCCGGATGCTTGGACTTGGCGGTAATCCGCTCTTCGCCGGGAACGAGTATCTCGCGATAGACGTGGCGGATTTGAACGTGTGGGGGCGAGCGTTGACTGCCGACGAGATTGCAGCGCACTCGGCCTTCGACATCCGCGAAAGCCGGTGACGCCGTCAACTCAGTCGAACGGTGCAGGCGCACCGTTGAGTTGGCGTTGGCACGAATCAAGCCGCATGCGGGCGGCAAAAGAGTTCTTTGGTTTTCTGCCTGAGCCAACGCTCGGCAGCCTTGTAAGCGGGGCACACGGAAGCCACAAGTGCCCAAAACCGTTTCGAGTGATTCATCTCGCGCAGATGCATCAACTCGTGCCAGATCAGATAGTCGCACACCCATCCGGGGGTCTGAACAAGACGCCAGTTGAGTGACACTGTGCCGCGGCGCGAGCACGATCCCCACCTCGAGTTTTGGTCCCGCACGACAACCTTTTTCAGCGGGAGTGATGCTTTCGCAGCCAGTTCGATTACCCGCGGTGGAAGTTCTCTGACGGCCAATTGCCTCAGATGAGACTCAACAAGCGACCGCAAGTTCAGGCATGTTTCCGTGATTGGAATCGATTGATCGCCGAAAACGACATGGCGTTCACCGTCATTGCCGACAATGTCGATCACGCAATACTCGCCCCGGAAAAGAATTCGCGAACCGACGGTCCAGCATGCATTGTTCCGCTGCGCGGCAGCCAGTCGCGCGCGTTGGCATTCGATCCAGTCCGTGTGCGCGATTGCAAACTGCCGTGCTTGGGCAATCGACCCGCCTCGTGGGATCGTTACTCGAGCAATACCCCGATCCGTGAGACGCAGAATATAGCGGCGGGCCCGAGGATGTCGGACAAACTCAAGAGCAATGGCGGGGTTCCGCTCCTCGTGTTCGGGGCTGGAACCAGGCACGATCCTGTCATTCAACAAGAATTCCAATTGCACTGCAGGAATGAATACCGCAGACGTCCCGTTCGTTCAAATGTTAAGCCTTTGAATCTCGCCGGATTCAGCAATCCATGTATCCAGAGATTCGCCGGCGAGATTTCCGGGTCGGAAGAAAAAGACTTTTGTGTTTCCGACGCGTTTGGTAATTGCTAGGCGCGCAAGTGACAATTGCAGTTGAACGAAAACATCGAGTACCATGACAAAACGCATTTCTCGCCGCAGTTTCATCGTGTCAGCCGGCGCTTGTTCGTCGGCCCTGCTGATTTCGACGGGACCGGTACCCGCGGCGGAAGGCCAGCCACGCGAATTGCCCCAGCCAACCCCTGAGAAACTCCCGCGGTGGCGCGGGTTTAATCTTCTCGAGAAATTCACCAAGCGCGCTGAAGGCAATCCTCCGTTCAGCGAACAGGACTTTGAATGGATCGCCGAGCTCGGATTCAATTTTGTCCGGTTGCCGATGTCATATCTCTGCTGGAGCGATCCACAGGATTGGCTCAAATTCAACGAAGATCAATTGAAGCACATAGACCATGCTGTTGAGTGCGGTCGCAAACACGGCATACACGTGAACATCAACTTTCATCGCGCCCCGGGGTACTGTGTGAATCCGCCTGCCGAGCCGATGGATCTGTGGAAAGACGAAAAAGCGCTCGAGGCATGCGCGGCGCATTGGGCAATGTTCGCCAAGCGGTACCGCGGAGTACCCAACAAACAGCTCAGTTTTGACCTGTTAAACGAGCCAAATGATCTGCCTGAAGAAACGTATGTCAGGGTTGTCAAGCGGCTCGTCGAAGCAATCCGATCGGAAGACCCTGAAAGACTGATCATTGCCGACGGGTTGCGGTGGGGGAACAAACCTGTGGCCGGCTTGATTCCGCTCGGCGTCGCTCAAAGCACGCGTGGTTACCAGCCAATGCGCGTCAGCCATTACAAGGCAAGCTGGGTCAAAGGCGACCAGTGGCCGGAACCGACCTGGCCGCTCAAGCTCTCTGAAAACGACGTGTGGGACAAGGAACGGCTCCGGCGCGAACAGATCGAGCCATGGAAAAGCCTCGCGCAACAAGGCGTCGGTGTGCACGTTGGTGAATGGGGCGCTTACAACAAAACACCGCACCCTGTCGTGTTGGCATGGATGAAAGATTACCTTGACCTGTGGCGCGAAGCCGGTTGGGGCTGGGCACTGTGGAATTTCCGCGGGACTTTTGGGGTGCTGGACAGCGGACGTGAAGATGTCAAATACGAGGATTGGCGCGGCCACAAACTCGATCGCGCAATGCTCGAACTGCTACAGAACGGCTGACACACCGCCGCGCAGTCGCCAAAGTTGCAACGGCGAGAATCCGTTGGCAGCATGAGATCAGCCGCAAACCGCGCAGCACAGCGCGGCCGCAAGCAAATCAGTGGCACCGCAAGGTAGTCCGCCAGATTACTCTACTGAGAAATCGATCATTTTTGCGAAGATTTTCAGACTGCGAGTTCCCTAAGTTTGTCACCAGAGTGCGGCCTTTGGAGTATAATATTGGATGATCTGCGCTGAAACTGCAGATCATCAGATCCTTCGTGACCTTTGCCTTCGAATTGTTGGGCCGCTGATCCGACTTTTGGATCTCCCCCCGTTGGGCGACGAAGTCGCCCCTTTCAGCGCGGCGGGACGGAGTGCCAAGCCTGGAACGAACGCATTTATCTCGCCGCGATCCTTCGGTTGCGGCTGCGCCGCGCTGAGGAACTTTCCGGGCTAGGATCGCAGCATAATGAGGAGCATCTTGAACCGCTGAATTGCATTAACTGCGTGTGATTGATGCGCGGGCATCAACAGCATTTCGCCTGCCCTGAGTCGATGCGGCGTGCCAGAGATTGTCACCTCGGCCTCGCCATCGAGCACATAAACGAGCGCGTCGAAAGGCGCCGTGTGCTCGCTCAGGCCCTGCCCGGCATCGAACGCAAAAACCGTCACCGTACCGCCCGATTTCCTCACGAGCTCTTTACTGACAACAGCACCTTCATGGTACCTCACGACGTCCAGCAGCTTGAGCTGGCCACGATCAAACATATTGTCATCGGTCATTTTGCTTCTCCAAAGACACTGTTGCGCAAAGAATAGACCGCCGCACGCATTTGTCATGAAACGTTTCCAGGAACCTTTGACGTTGGTCAAGATTCCCCGGCATGACTCCCCTGCCCTTTCCAAGAGGAACCGCCACAGGTTCTGAAGCGCTGGCAAGGCCGAGCCCGTACAACACAATGCAGTCGCGCTTCTCAACACCGTGGCTTGCCGAGTTGCTGCGATTTCTCGGCTGCTGCTCTTACGGCACTGATGAAAGCCGCGCGAACACCGCTTTTCTCAAGTTGGTGCAAACCTTCGATTGTCGTTCCGCCCGGACTGGTTACCATGTCTCGCAAAGCGGCCGGATGGATGCCGCTTTCGAGAACCATCTTTGCCGTTCCAAGCACCGTTTGCGCAGCGAGTCGAATGGCTGTGTCCCGAGGCAATCCCGCAGCCACGCCACCGTCACTGAGGGCTTCGATCACCAAACAAACATACGCCGGACCACTGCCGCTCAGACCCGTAACCGCGTCAAGCAACCGTTCTTTCACCTCGACCACTTCGCCCACGGCACCGAACAGTTTTGCGGTCAGTTGTACGTCTTCGGGCAAAGCCGAACCGCCCTTCGCAAATGCAGAAGCTGAAGCGCCGGCGACAGCCGGCGTGTTTGGCATAACACGCACAACGCGTGCGCCAGGACAGAGTGCCTGTTGGATTGACTCGATCTTGATTCCGGCGGCTATCGAGATGAGCAGGTGATCGGGAGTAAACACCGCTTTGATCTGATCCAGCACTGGCTGCACACAGTCGGGTTTCACCGCGAGGATGATCACATGCGCGTTGCGGACAACTTCCGTGTTGTCCTTGCAAGTGTGTGATCCTGTTGTCGCCGCGAAAGAATCCAGCGCCTGTGAGGAAACGTCACTTGCCAGTATTTGCTCCGGGTTGACAATTCCAGCGCGGATGAAACCTTTCGCGAGAGCCGTGGCCATTTTGCCCGCTCCGATAAAACCAATTTCCTGCCGGCGAGTATCCTGCATGGACGACAAACTATCAACTTTCGTCCGCAAGCGGAAGTCAAAATCTCCCTTCGTTCGTAGTCCCGCCTTTAGGCGGTCGTTCGTAGTCCCGCCTTTAGGCGGTCGTTCGTAGTCCCGCCTTTAGGCGGTCGTTCGTAGTCCCGCCTTTAGGCGGCGGCAGGCTAAAGCCTGCACTACAAACCGTCGCGGTTCGTAGTCCCGCCTTTAGGCGGTCGTTCGTAGTCCCGCCTTTAGGCGGCGGCAGGCTGAAGCCTGCACTACGAACCGTCGCGGTTTGTAGTCCCGCCTTTAGGCGGTCGTTCGATAGAGGTAGGGATGGCGGGGTTAGCGCCACCCCTCCCTCCGAACCGGACTGGCGGATTTCCCGCATCCGGCTCTCCAGTCAGTGGGGTCTCAGTGAGACTAACCATAGGTACAGGAGCCATGT
>Ga0315298_1000591_pt1 | contig 70397 bp, 56 predicted proteins | sample WHS_1_MG_FD_203077 | JGI IMG/M metagenome (GOLD analysis project Ga0315298, IMG submission 203077) | Extremophilic microbial mat communities from Washburn Hot Springs, YNP, Wyoming, USA - WHS_1_MG | ecosystem: Environmental > Aquatic > Thermal springs > Hot (42-90C) | place: USA: Wyoming...
CCTGCGAGCGGTTGAAGTTCAAATAACACGCCCCACGCCCATTCAACGGCCCGTTCACTATCACCAGCATCCAGTGCACATCCTGCCAGCCGTTCGGATCCGACACCGCAAACTGAAACACCTGGCTCCACCCACTGCCCGAGGAGGGCGTCATGGAGATCCCACTAGGCGCTTGATTGACTCCGACCGTCCAGCTTCCCACCTGCTGCCAGCCAGCCCGCAGCCCACCGTAGTCCTCCGCCAGCAGATAAATGTTCTTCAAACCACCAAAGCCCGCCTTGAAGGTCAGCGCCACCGAAACCGTCAGCGAAGTGCCCGAACCCGCTACTGACGATTCGCTCAGCCGCACCACACACTGGCTGTTCTCGATCGTCCCGCTGCCCAGCACCCCCTGCATCCATGCCGTGCCCCCATCGTTGGCCAGCCATAAGGCTCGCGTGGCCGGGTTGAAGTACAGGTAACAGCCTTGTGCGCCACTGAAGAAGCTGTTGATAACTATCAGGCCCCAACTGACGTCCTGCCAACCGTTGGGATCCGAGACCCCAAACTGAAACACCTGGCTCCACCCGCTGCCCGAGGAGGGCGTTACCGAAAGCCCGTTGGGCGCCTGATTCACTCCGGTTGTCCAGCTCCCCACTTGCTGCCAGTCGGTCCGCAGGCCGCTCTGATCCTCGGCCAAGGCGTAAATGTTCTTCAGCCCGCCAAAGCCGGTCTTGAAGGCCAAGGCGAGCGAAACCGTCAACATCGCTCCCACCCCGCTTGCTTGAGACTCCCCTAGCTTCACCACGCACTGGCTGTTTTCCAGAGTCCCGCTGCCGAGGGCGCCACGCAGCCAGTCCGTTCCAGCATCGTTGGCCAGCCAGACCGACCGATCCGCTTGGTTGAACCGCACGTGGCAGGCTTGCACGGTGCTCAGCACCCCGCTAAACAGGACCTCCGCCAGCTTCACATCCTGAAAGCCATTTGCGTCCGCTACCACAAACTGAAAGGTCTGGCTCCACCCGCTGCCTGAGTTGGGCGTGACCGAAACAACCTCGGGCGGTAGATTGGGCCGCAGCTTGCTCAGGAAAGCATCGCCTGCTCCCACCGGCGAGGCTCTCAAAGCAGACTGCGTCACGGGGAAATCCGGCGATAGTGTGAAGCCCGTCAGGTAAGCGTTGCCATAGGCATCCAGAGCCAGCCCGTAAGCTCGATCCTGCACCAAGCCCCCTAGCAGGTCCGAGTAAACCAAAGCGGAGCCGGCCGCGTTCACCACGGCCAAGAAGACATCTTCTTCACCTCGCCAAGCGCCGGAGCCGTTACGCACGGGAAAGTCGGCCGAACGCGTGTAGCCGGTGACCCAAGCATTGCCCCCACCGTCTACTCGGATGGCCGTAGCTTGCTCCGAAAGCTTGCCGCCCAAGTAGGTTGAATAGACCAGTGCCGCTGCGCCGCCATCCAGCTTGGCGATGAAGGCGTCAACCGAACCCCCGTACGCCTTTTGCGGAGCGTTCGCGCTTACGGGAAAATTGGGCGACGCCGTCCATCCTGCTACGTAAGGGCGACCGGCGGCATCCAGAGCGATAGCCACGGCCGAATCCGTGCCGGATCCCCCCAGGAACGTCGAATAAATCAAGGACGCCCCACTGGGGCTGATCTTGGCGATGAAGGCATCGGCAGATCCCGCCAGGGAAGCCTGCATCGGACTCGCCAGCGGGAAATCGGCTGAATCGGTCTGGCCCGCAACAAAGGCGTTGCCCGCGGCGTCCACGGCAATTCCGAGCCCTATATCGGAGCGGCTGCCTCCGAGCAGAGTCGAATAGGCGGCCGATGAACCCGCCGGGTCAAGTTTCAAGACGAAGGCATCGTAATAGCCCCCTCGGTTGCTCGTCTGGAAAGCTCCGGCGGTGGTGGGAAACAATAGCGATGAAGTGTAGCCTGTCACGTAGGCATTACGGCTGGCGTCAACTGCAATGCCAACCGCGTAATCGCTCCCCGCTCCCCCCACGAACATCCCGTAGACGAGCGTGCCCGCGGGGCTAAGCTTGGCCACAAATCCGTCCTCCAGACCGCCGTAAGTGCGCCGCCACGCACCCTGCGTGGTGGGAAAATCCGACGAGGAGGTAACGCCGGCGACGTAAGCGTTGCCCGAGGAGTCCAGCGCAACCGCTCGCGCCGAATCACTAAGACTGCCGCCCAGAAAGGTGACATACTCCAGGGCCGAGCCGGATGCGTTGAGCTTGGCTACGAATGCATCCTTGCTCGTGCGGGGCGCCGCCGACAGCGCCCCATTGCCCGAGAAATCTACTGAGTAAGTCTCTCCCACCAAGTAAACGGCGCCCCCAGCATCGGCGGCAATACCATAGGCGGCATCGAACTGATTTCCGCCCAGATAGCTCGAGTAAATTACAACCGGGTCTATAACCAGCTCCCGCCCACTATCATGAGGCCCTAAATCGAAACCGACTACTCCCCCGGCTTCAAGCCTGTAACTCGCACTCACCTCACGCCGCCCACCAGCGGCCGGCTGCCACGCCCGTGGTCGCTTGAGACGCAAGCGGACACCCGCAGCTTCCACTGCCAAAGAGCCGTCCGCGTCCAAACCCAAGCGCGCGGCGCCACGCCAGCGGAATTTGATCCGGTTGGGGTTCGCCCCGGGAGCTAACAGGAAATCGTACTCGAGCCCTTCCGGAGCCTCATGCAGAACGAGCTCTACGCCGGGGTACAAGCCGCGCACTCGCACTCGAGCAAAGGAGGGCACGTTTTCAATCCAACCAGTGGGATCGCGGCCCAGGTAATAGTGGCTGCGGCCGGCAAGCGGCTCCTCGCCGACGACTTCTCCCGCTGCGTCGGCACCCAGCAGCTCGGCTAGCAGCGAAACGGGCCGTTGGCGGTCGGAATCCTGCGGTAGAAGCAAGTACAGCATGCTACCGTCAGTCCTCAAGAGGACCTGGTAGCCTGGGGCGCGGGCCAGGAATCGCACGCTAGGATCGCTCTGGCCGCGATTAGGTTCGAAACGCAGTGCCCCAGCGCCCAATGGCCCCACAATGCCGCATGCAGCCAGCAAGCCGGCGGTACGAAACCAGGCGGAGAGCACGCCCGCACACCTCCACGCCTTGTAATCGGTGGGAGCGCGGGCTGACCTTAGCTGCCCCTCAGGCCGCCTTCACCGGCTCCGGCTTCAGTTGCAGCTCCGGGATGGCTGCGGCCAGAACCTCTTCAATCCGCTCGACAAAGATGAACTCAATCTCGCGGCGAACCTCCTCGGGCAAATCGCGCAGATCCTTCTCGTTGGCCTTGGGTAGTATAACGCGTTTGATTCCGGCGCGGCGGGCGGCGAGCACTTTCTCTTTCACCCCGCCGATGGGCAGCACCAGCCCCGTGAGCGTTATCTCACCAGTCATGGCCGTATCGCTGCGCGCCGCGTGGCCTGCGTAAAGGGAAGCCATGGCCACGGCCATGGTGATGCCGGCCGAAGGTCCATCCTTAGGCACGGCGCCCGCGGGCACGTGTATATGCAGGCCATTGCGCCGGAACACATCGCGCTCGATGCGCAGCTCGTCCGCATGGGACCAAAGGTAGCTCTGGGCAGCCTTGGCCGATTCCTGCATTACCGCCCCTATCTGGCCTGTGATCGTCAAGCCGCGGCCGCCGGGCAGCAAGGTCGCTTCTACGTAAAGCACTTCGCCGCCGGTTTCCGTCCAAGCCAGCCCGGTGGCCACCCCAGGGGGCAACTGTTTGCGCAGCTCCTCAGGCAAAAAGGGCGCCGGCCCCAGATAATCGGCCAGATCCTCCGGCCGTACGAGCACTGGCGTGGTGTCGCCTTCGGCAAAGCGCAGGGCTACCTTGCGCACTACCCGGCCAATAGCCCGCTCCAAGCGGCGCACCCCGGCCTCTCGCGTATAACGCGAGATGATCTGCCGCACCGCCTCGCGCTCGAAGCTGCACTGCTCGGCAGTCAAACCGGCCTGCTGAAGCTGGCGCGGTATCAAGTAGCGCTCGGCAATGACCAGCTTCTCCTCCTCGCTGTAACCCGGCAGGCGCAGCACCTCCATGCGGTCGAGCAGAGGCTGCGGGATGGTATCCAGGGTGTTGGCCGTGGTGATGAACAAGACGCGAGAAAGGTCAAAGGGCAAGTCCAGGTAGTTGTCGCGGAATTCCTTGTTTTGTTCCGGATCCAGGATCTCAAGCAGCGCTGCCGCCGGATCGCCGCGAAAATCGCGGCCCAGCTTGTCCACTTCATCCAGCATCAGCAAAGGGTTGTTAGATCCGGCGCGACGTATGGCCTGGATGATGCGGCCCGGCATGGCACCCACGTAGGTCCGGCGGTGCCCGCGCAACTCAGCCTCATCGTGCAAGCCGCCCAGGCTCATGCGCTCGAACTTGCGGCCCAAAGCGCGCGCAATGGACTGGCCCAGCGAAGTCTTGCCTACCCCGGGCGGGCCGACAAAGCACAAAATGGGCGCCTTGGCCTCCGGGTTAAGCTTGAGCACGCCCAAATGCTCCAGAATCCTCTCTTTGACGTCCTTGAGGTCGTAATGATCCTCATCCAGGATCTGGCGGGCGCGGGCGATGTCGAGCTGGTCTTCGGTCGAGGTGCGCCAGGGCAGTTCGACCACGAACTCCAGGTAGGTGCGAATCACCTGGTAATCGGGGGCCGCCGCGGGCAGCTTCTCCAGCCGGGACAACTCGCGTTCGGCCTCCTTGCGCACGATTTCGGGCAGTTCCAGCTTGGCCAGCCTCTCCCGGAGCATCTCTATCTCGGCCTGCTGGGGATCCTTCTCGCCCAGCTCTTGCTGGATGGCGCGAAGCTGCTGGCGCAGGAAATACTCGCGCTGCTGCTTGGTCAGTTCGGTCTGGGTCTGGCTGGCGATCTTGGAGCGCAACTCGAGCACCTGAACCTCGTGCGCCAGATAAGAGTGCATAAGCCGCAGCGCTTCGCTGCAACTCTGCGCCTCCAGCAAAGCCTGCTCCTTCGACAACTCCAGGCTCAGCATGGAAGCCAGCAGGAAGACCAGGCGCAAGGGATCCTCGGTTGAAGCCAGCAACTGGCTGAGCTCGGGCGGGGCTTGCGGCTGTGCCAGCGATAGGGCCTTGGTAGCCAGCTCCACCACGGCGCGATGCAGCGCCTCGACCTCGGTGGTTCGCTCATAGGGCAGCGGATAGGCCCGCAGGCGCCCTTTCAGATAGGGCTCGGTCTGCTCGAGCTTCAACAGCACCATGCGTTCTACGCCCAGCACGATCAACTCCATGTGCGACTCGCTGGTGCGCGTCATGCGCTTGATGACCGCCTTGGTCCCCACCGTGTACAGGTCTTCCTGCCGCGGCTTCTCTATCTCCGGGTCGCGCTGGGCGATGATCAGGATTTCTTTTTCTTCGGTGCTCAAGGCTGCCTCGGCCGCGGCCAGCGACGCCGGCCGGCCCACCGACAACGGCATCAGCAAATGCGGAAACAGCACGCTGTTTTTCAGCGGCAGCACAGGAAGGATCTCGACGTTTTCGTTTTCGCTCTCGCTCATCCCCTTATCCTCATTTCGCTTAGCCGGATCAGCAGAATGCCATCCCGGTACTCGACGCCAATGTTTACGTCCCCGGGATCCCAGGGCAGCTCCACCGTGCGCTCAAAGCGGCTGTAAGCGATTTCCATCAGGTGGTGATGGTAGCCTTCCTCCAGCACCCAGTCCCGGCGCACCCCGCTGACGGTCACCCGCCCGCCCTGGCGGTGTATGCTAATGTCCTCCAAGCGCACGCCCGCCAGCTCGAATTTCAGAAGCCAGCCGTCGGGGGTGCGGTACACGTCCACCGGCGGCCGCCAGTGCACCTCCTGGCGGGCAGGCGCCGCCGCAAATAACACCAGCAACTGCTTCGGCTTCTCCTGCACAACCCTATTGTCGCTCCGCCCGAGCGCCTCAGCCCACCGGGACCGCTTCGAGCGTGCTCTCCACAACCGTGAACTTCAGCTCGCCGGTCAGCCGGTCCGTCTCCAGACGAACCTTCTGATGCTCGCGGACTTTGCCCTCCAAGATCAGCCGCGCCAGAGGCGTCTCCACCTCTTTCTGGATGGCGCGCTTCAAAGGCCGCGCGCCGTAGTGGGGATCATAGCCCAGACGCACCAGACGGGTGCGAGCCTCCGGCGCGAGCTCCAGCGTGATGTGACGCTCGGCCAGGCGCGCCCGCAAGCGCTCAAGTTGGATTTCGACGATCCGCTCCAGGTGCTCCTCGGTGAGCGAATGAAACACTATAATCTCGTCAATTCGGTTCAGGAACTCGGGACGGAAGCTTCGCCGCATCTCCTCCAGCACGGCCGCCTTCATTTGCTCGTATTCGTAGCCCTGAAAAGCGCCGCGGTAATCAAGTATGCGGTGGCTGCCGATGTTGGAGGTCATGATGATGATCGTGTTGCGGAAATCCACTGTGCGCCCGTGGCCGTCCGTCAAGCGCCCGTCGTCGAGGACTTGCAGCAACAGGTTGAAGACGTCGTGGTGGGCCTTCTCGATTTCGTCAAACAGTATCACCGAATAGGGCCGCCGCCGCACAGCCTCCGTCAGTTGCCCGCCCTCCTCATAGCCCACATAGCCCGGCGGGGCTCCAATCAGGCGGGCCACGGTGTGCTTCTCTTGGTACTCGGACATGTCAATGCGAATCATGGCGCGCTCGTCGTCGAAAAGGGCCTCGGCCAAGGCACGCGCCAACTCGGTCTTGCCCACACCCGTGGGACCCAAGAAAATGAAGCTGCCGATAGGCCGGTTGGGATCTTTCAGGCCCGAGCGGGCGCGCAAGACAGCTTCGGCCACTGCCGTCACCGCTTCATCCTGGCCCACCACCCGCTTGTGCAGCTCATCACCCAGATGCAGAAGCTTCTGCATCTCGCCTTCCAGCAGCCGGGTGACGGGGATGCCGGTCCAGCGACTCACCACCTCGGCGATGTCGTGCTCGTCTACTTCCTCCTTTATCAGGCGCCGCCGGCCTTGCTGGCGAGACAGGTTCTCCTGCTCGGCCTGAAGTTTCCGCTCCAGTTCAACTAATTGACCGTATTTGAGCTCAGCCGCCCGATTCAGGTCGTAGGCACGCTCGGCTTGCTCGATCAGGTAACGCGTTTGCTCGATCTGCTCGCGCAAGGCGCGCAGGCGCTCGATGGCCTGTTTCTCCATCTGCCACTGAGCTTGCAAGGCGTCGGCCTCTTCCTTCAGACCCGCCAGTTCTTTCTCCAGTCGGGCCAGCCGTTCCCGCGAAGCCGAATCGGTCTCCTTTTTCAGAGCCTCACGCTCTATCTCAAGCTGCATGATGCGGCGCATGCGCTCGTCCAACTCGGCCGGCATCGAGTCCATCTCGGTGCGCAGCTTGGCGGCCGCCTCGTCCACCAAGTCAATGGCCTTGTCGGGAAGGAAGCGGTCGGAAATGTAACGGTTCGACAGCACGGCGGCAGCGACCAGAGCCGAGTCTTTGATGCGCACCCCATGGTGCACCTCATAGCGCTCGCGCAAGCCGCGCAGGATTGAGATGGTGTCCTCGACCGAGGGCTGGTCCACCAGCACGGGTTGGAAGCGACGCTCCAAGGCGGCGTCCTTTTCCACGTGCTTGCGGTACTCATCGAGCGTGGTGGCGCCGATGCAATGCAGCTCGCCGCGCGCTAGCATCGGCTTGAGCAGGTTGGACGCATCCACAGCGCCCTCGGCAGCGCCGGCGCCCACCACTGTGTGCAGCTCGTCAATGAAGAGGATGATCTCGCCTTCAGAGGCCTCGACCTCCTTGAGCACAGCCTTCAAGCGCTCTTCGAATTCCCCTCGATACTTGGCTCCTGCAATCAAGGCGCCCATGTCCAGCGCCACCACGCGCTTGTTCTTGAGTCCCTCCGGCACGTCCCCGCGGACGATGCGCTGGGCTAGGCCTTCGACGATCGCAGTCTTGCCCACGCCCGGCTCGCCAATCAAAACGGGATTGTTCTTGGTGCGCCGCGAAAGCACCTGGATCACCCGTCTTATCTCATCATCGCGGCCGATGACAGGGTCAAGCTTGCCCTGGGCGGCCAGTTTGGTCAAGTCGCGCCCGTAGCGCTCCAGCGCCTGATAGGTGAGCTCCGGGGTGGGCGAGGTGACGCGCTGGTTGCCGCGCACTTCCATAAGGGCGCGCATCAGCCGCTCGCGCGTGAGGCCAAACTCTTTGAACAGGCGACCGGTGGCGCCGCCGTCCTCGGTCATAGCCAAAAGCAGGTGCTCGATGGAGACGTAGTCGTCCTTCATCCGCCGGGCTTCGTCCTCGGCTTGGGTGAGCAAGCGGCCGAGACGGCCGGTGATGTAGAACTGGTCTGGGGCGCCGGAAGGGCCGATAACTTTGGGGAAGCGATTCAGTTCCTGCTCGAGGCGGCTTTGGAGGGCGGTGAGGTTGACGTCAGCCTTGGCCAAGAGGACTGGGGCCAAGCCCTCTGGCTGCTCGAGCAAGGCAGCGAGCAGGTGCTCGACATCTATCTGCTGATGGTTCAATCTGATAGCCTTTGAATGGGCGTTGCGTATGGCCTCTTGGGCCTTTTCGGTGAAGCGGTTGAGATCCATAGGCATTTAGCAGGATTGTTGCAGCTAATCTTAGTATAGCATTGTAAGATCCTCGCGTCAATACCCCACGTCCCACTAACCATTGACTGCCCCCTCCCCCTGGATGTAGATTAGGCATCTCGGAGGTCCCTCGCTATGCGAAATACCCTTTGGCGCCTGTCACTGCTGGCCTTGCCTGCCTTGGCCACCTTGCCTTTGCTCCGCCAGCCGCCGGCTGGCCAACCCCTCCCTATGCCCCAAGCCACCAGCTTCCGCATACAGCTCGGCATTGGCGACAAACAGCCTACCGATTGGAGCGGAAAGCTCACGCTTAAGGGCGGCCGAGTGATTAGCATCCAAGGCTGGCGCTTCGCTGGCAGCGATTCTACCGACTACCGCTCAAGCTGGAAGGCCTCGACTCGCCGCGGCCTCCTCCCCGCCGCCGCGCGGGCCGGAGCCCTCGGACCCGTGCTTGAGAACGGCGTCATCGTGGCCGCGGCGCTGGAGGATCCCGCCGCCGCGTTCACCATTGAAACTACACAGGGGGCTTTCACCTTCCGCGCCAGCGAGGTTCCCTACGGCAAGACGCTGGAGGCGCTGGACGGTCGCGCCCGCATTGACCGCGTCCCTACTACTTTGCAACTGACCACCTCCCCAGAGGAGCAGGATTTCCCCGCCGCTGCTCAAAGCCGGGATTCCGTGTGGGTGTCTTTCGTCGAGTTCGTGCATGGCGACCGTTCCCAGGCCACGCCTAATCAGCTCAAGGAAGAACCCAAGGACCTGAGCTTCTTGGCTCGCCCGGCAGGCGGCGACCAGGTGTTCCTGATGGAGTACTCCAAGAGCAAGCGCACTTGGATGCCGCCGATCGCTGTCACCGAGCGCGGCCAGGACGTCATGCGCACGGCGGTGGCGGTGGACGGGGCCGGCCGTGTGTGGGTCTTTTGGTCGGCCAACCGCAACGGGAACTTTGATCTGTGGGCCAGGGCGTACGCAGGGGGCAAGCTCTCGCGGGAGATGCGCCTGACTCAGGACCCCGGCCCGGATCTTAACCCTGTGGCCACCACTGATTCGCAGGGGCGGGTCTGGGTGGCCTGGCAGGCTTTCCGCGGAGACAACCTGGAGATTCTGCTCGCCGCCCAACAGGACGATGGGTTCACGCCCGAATCGCGTGTTTCCTTTTCCAAAGCTAGCGACTGGGATCCGGCCATAGCTGCTTCGCAGTCGGGCGAAGTGGTTGTTTCTTGGGACACTTACGACAAGGGCGATTACGACGTTTACTACCGCCGCTTGCGCTGGCAAAGCGGCATCCGGATGGATCCGCCGGTGGCCGTAGCGGCCAGCCAGAACTTTGAAGCCCGCAGCTCGGTGGCTTTCGATCGGCAGGGGCGGCTGTGGGTGGCCTACGAAGGCTCGGACGTGAAATGGGGCAAGGATTTCGGGGCCTACGAGACGACCGGGATCGCCCTCTATCAAGGCCACAACTTGCGCGTGAAATGTTTCGATGGGCCGCGGGCCTGCACCACCGCCGACGACCTCGTTCAAGCCTTGCCTCAAGCACCTGTGTTGCGGCCGGCGGCCGCCCGCCGGGCGATGCAGGCAGGCAGTCTTGTCCAGCCCAACCCCGAGCTGGCTCGCTTGCGCAGTCCAAACGCCACTTCTCAGCCTCCACCCCTGCCCTTGAACACATTCCCCCGCTTGGCCGCTGATTCCGCCGGATTCCTTTACCTTGCTTTCAGGTCCGCTCTGGGACCGGAACGCTCGCCGGTGGGCACGGTTTGGTTTGAGAACCTGGCCTACTTCGACGGAGTCAAGTGGAGCACGCTGACCGCGGTGCCGCACACCGACGCCTGGCTGGACAACCGGCCGGCCTTGGTGCCTCTAGGGGAAGGGCGATTGTTAATGATCGCCTCTTCGGATCACCGGCACTCCGCCGCGCCGGGCGGTGCAGCCCGCTTGGGCAGCGACATCAACATGGACATTTACGCGGCGGAACTTCAGCTTGATGTCTCGCCGCAGCCACCCCGTCTGAAATCTTTGGCTGCCGAGAACGTAGCGCCGCCTGATCCCGATGTCAAGCCCGAACTCGAGCAGGTGGAGATGATGCGCAACTACCGCCTCAGCATCGCCGGCAACACTTATCAATTGCTGCGCGGCGAGTTCCACCGCCACACGGAGATTTCCGGCGACGGCGGGCGTGATGGCCCCCTGGTGGACGCTTACCGTTATTTCATTGATCCCGCCTACATGGACTGGGGCGGCACCGGGGACCATGACAACGGAGGCGGTCGCGAGTACAGTTGGTGGCTCCAGCAGAAATACGCCGACGCTTACAAACTGGGAGACCGCTTCCTACCCATGTTCACCTACGAGCGCAGCGTGCGCTATCCGGAAGGACACCGCAATGTGGTTTTCGCCCGCCGTGGCGTGCGCCCGCTGCCGCGTTTGCCCATAACGGCTGAAGACTCCCCGCCTACACCCGCCCCTGACACCCAGATGCTCTACCGGTACCTCAAGCAATTCAAGGGCGTCTGTGCCTCGCATACCTCGGCCACCAACATGGGAACCGACTGGCGGGACAACGATCCGCTGGTCGAGCCGGCAGTTGAAATCTACCAAGGTGACCGCCAGAACTACGAGATGCCCGGCGCGCCGCGTTCCAACACTGAGAACGATTCCATCGGCGGCTGGCGACCCTTGGGCTTCGTCTCGCTGGCCCTGAAAAAGGGATACCGGTTAGGCTTTCAGGCCTCAAGCGATCATATTTCCACCCACATGTCCTACTGCAACCTGTGGGTTAAAGAGCGCACCCGGGAAGCCATCATGGAGGCTTTCCACGCTCGCAGAATTTACGGGGCCACCGACAACATTCTGGCCGACGTGCGCTGTGGAGAGCACCTGATGGGTGAGGAGTTCACCGTCAGCGAGCCGCCCGTGATTTCGGTGAAGCTGGTGGGCACGGCCCCGCTGGCCAGGGTGCACATTATCAAAGACGGCAATTACGTCTACACCGCCCAACCCAACACGCGCGAAGTTCGTTTCACCTGGCGCGACGATGCCGCCGTGCGCGGCAAGACAAGCTACTATTACATCCGTGGTGAGCAAAGCGACGGGGAGTTGGTCTGGGTAAGTCCCATGTGGATCACCTGGCGGTGAAGGGCTCCGGGCACAGTTGCGCCGCCTGGGCCCTGACTGCCGCCATCCTGGCTTTTCTCTGGCAACTAGCCACGGTCAGCTTCAACTACGCCGGCAAATGGACGGCGTTGTTTTGCACCGGCAGCCGGTTTCCTGTTCCCCCTTCCTTGCGGGGGGAAAACATTTACGTGTTCGCTGACTCGGCCGGCTATGACGGGCAGTTCTATCACTACATCGCGCACGATCCCCTCCTCCGGCGCGATCACGCGCTCTATATTGACGCCCCACGCCTGCGCTATCGGCGGATCCTCATCCCCTGGCTGGCTTGGATGCTCAGCGGAGGCGGCAAGCTCTGGCTCCACGCCGCCTATGTCGGGGTGAATCTGGGGTCTGTTTTTCTGGGTGCTTATTGGATGGCGCGCAGCTTTGCAAGGGGCGGCTCGCATCCGGCATGGGGGCTAGTTTTCCTGGCGGTCCCGGCCACGCTGATCTCGCTGGACCGGCTAATCGTGGACGGGGCGCTGGCTGCGCTGGCGGCGGGCTTCGTCTATTATCTGAGGGCCGGACCCCGCTGGAAGCTCTGCGCGGTGCTGACGGCCGCACCACTGGTTCGCGAAACGGGCTTGTTATTGACAGGGGCAGTGGGCCTTCACGAATTGCTGGGCCGCCGGTGGCGGGCGGCATTAGAGGCGGCCGCCTGCGCACTCCCGGCTCTGATGTGGTACGGCTATGTGCATGCGCGCACCGCTCCGTCGGCGGCCGAACTGCCTCCGCTAGGGTTCCCCTTGCAAGGCTTTCTTCAGCGTCTTAGGCTGCATCCCAGCTACCCGTTTCCAGCACCGCTTCCCGCCTTGGCGAATTTCATGGACTATTTGGCCCTGGCCGGGTTGATCCTGGCCGTGACGCTGGCGGTGAAGGCCCTCCGCCGTCGGCCAGACGCGCTGGGCCTTGCGCTGGCCGCCCAGGTCTTGCTGCTGACCACGCTGGGGCTGGACTTCTGGCTGGATCCCTACGGGTACCTGCGTATGGCCTCGCCGTTGTTGGTCTTACTCATAGGCGCCGGCGAGGACTTCTATGGGCGATGGCCCCTGCTGGCGGCGTTGCTCATGCTACCTCGCGTAGGGCTACAACTAGGGCCGCAACTGCTAGGCATCCTGCGATCGCTGGCATGACCTACGATGGGTTATGCGCCTATGCTCCGACGCTGGCCTTACATCTACGCGGGTTTGGCCTTTACTACGCTGGCCACGCTCTTGCTGGAACTCTCCTTGACGAGGATTTTTTCCGTCGTTTTCTACTATCATTTCGCTTTTCTGGCTATCTCGATTGCGCTGTTCGGCCTCGGCGCGGGCGGTATTTTTTCCTATTTGGTGGCGAGCTGGCGCGGGGAGCTGCCCGCCAAGCTCAGCGTGCTCAGCACGGCGGCAGCGCTCGCAACCTGGGTGTCGCTGGCTGTCTCGCTGACGCGGCGCGAGCCAGGGACAGCCGAGCTGGCTGCGGTTTATTTTTCGAGCGCCCTACCCTTTTTCTTCGCGGGAACGGCGGTTGCGCTCGTAATCAGCGCCACCATCGAGCGCGTCAACCGGATCTACTTTTGCGATCTGGCCGGCGCAGCGGCCGGGTGCCTCCTGCTGCTCCCTATGCTCGAACTAACCGGCGGGCCCAACACCGTGGGGACGGCCGGATTGACGTTTGCGGTGGCGGGCTGCATCTGGGCGCAGTTAACAAACTCCCGGGCGCTGCGCGGCGCAACGGGCGTTCTGGCGGCCGCCATCTTGACGCTGCTGGCGGCCAACGCGCATTACGGCTTCCTTGACGTTCGCCACGCCAAGGGACGTGACCTTCGCCGCCAGCAAGAACGCTTCGTAGGATGGAACAGCTTTTCCCGCGTCGCCCTGGCCGGTGAAGCAGGCTCCGCCATGATCTACATAGATGCGGACGCCTCGACCGGTGTTCCTGCTTTCGACTTTGATCATCTCAGCGAGGCAGAGCGGCGTGAAGCGCTCAAGCTCGGCCCCAGCCTGCCCTACCTGTTTCGGCCGGGTGCCAAGGTGCTGGTCATCGGCGCCGGCGGAGGATGGGACGTAGCGCGAGCGCTGGCAGCGGGCAGTCGCGACGTAACCGCCGTCGAGATCAACCCGCTGATTGCGGAAACGATTATGCGCCGGCGCTTCCCGCACTACAGCCGGGGCTTGTACTGGCGGCCGGAGGTGCGCCTCGTCGTAGAAGACGCGCGCGCTTTCCTCCGGCGCAGCCGGGAAAAATACCAAGTGATCCAAGCGACGCTGGTGGACACTTGGGCGGCGACAGCGGCCGGGGCCTATGCGCTTTCGGAGAACAATTTGTATACCCTTGAGGCGTTCAGCGAGTACCTTGAGCACCTCAGCGACGACGGCGTGCTCGCTTTTACCCGTTGGGGTCTGAATCCGCCTCGTGAATCGCTGCGCGTGGTGTCGCTGGCGGCAGCGGCTATTGAGCGCCTGGGCGAATCCCAGCCGTGGCGGCACGTCGCCGTCTGGCGGGAGGGGAGCGAGGAACAACTCGCCGGCTGGGGTGTGCTGGACCACATACTCGTCAGCCGTCGCGCGTTCTCGGCGCAAGATCTGGCCGCGCTCCGCCGGTTTGCTGCTGAACGCGGCTTGCGCCCGGTGTGCCTGCCGGACGAACCGATCCCCGGCCCATTCACGGAAATGCTGCGCAGCCGCGACAGGCAAGCTTTTTATCGCAGTTACCCGTTTGACGTTTCCCCGGTCACCGATAACCGGCCCTTTTTCTTTTACACCGTCCAGCCTCGCGACCTGAAGGCCTTCCTGAGCCGCTTCAATCCCTCTAGCGCAGACTTTCAGATCAACCGGGCGGTGCCGTTGCTGTTCACGTTGCTGGCCGTCAGTCTCACGGCCACTGGCCTAATACTGCTGTTGCCACCATTGTTCTTGGGCAACAAGCTGCCACGCGAGCGGACTTTGGTCGGCTTGCTAAGCTATTTCGTTTTCATCGGGATCGGCTACATTCTGGTGGAAGTGTCGTTAGTTCAGAAGTTCATTTTGCTGCTCGGCCGCCCCAGTTTTGCCTTGAGCGTGATCATTTTCTCGATGCTGGTTGCAAGCAGCCTGGGCAGCTATTTCAGCCGTCGTCTGACAGGGGACCGGCAATCGAGGCTGCGCCTCCTGCTGTTGGCCATCAGCGCTTGCATCGTTCTCCAGGCCCTCACGGTGGGGCCCTTGCTCAACGCGGCCGTCGCCTGGCCGCTGGCTCTCAAGGTCGCCGCCACCGTAGTAATGATCGCACCGGGGGCGTTCTTGATGGGCATACCTTTCCCCGCCGGCCTGACGCAACTCGAGCGCCGCCATGAGCCGTCGCTGCGCTGGGCGTGGTCGGTTAACGCAGCCGCCAGCGTGCTGGGCAGCGTGGCGGCGCTGGCATTGGCGATTTACGCAGGCTTTCGGGAGACCCTGCTGGCCGGGGCCCTGATGTATCTGAGCGCATCCGCGGCCCTCAGTCCGCTCAGCCGCCAACAACTAAACCCACCCTGGCCCGCGTCCCTAGGCGCGGCAACCAGGGGCTAAAAGCGCTATTGCCAGGCTTTCAGTTCCGGCAGGCAGGCCGGCCAGGGGGCGAAACCCAAGGTCTTATCCTTGCGCTCATACCAGAGGGCTACTTCTTCGCCTCCCGGAAAGGTGACGGTGTGAATGACACCCCCGCCGCAATCGCATCCCCGCTCGCCGAGCAAGTGGGCGGCCATGCTACCCAGCGTGTAAAGCACGCCGGGGCCGCAGGCCCGCGGATTCATACTGCGAATCCGGGCCGCTTCTGCGTTAGCATGAGGGCTGCGAGGGCCCCAGTCCTCCATGAACTTGTCGAAGGTGTAATCCCGGCAGGGCGACTTCTCAGTGCAACCCCACAAACGGTAAGCCTGCTCGTAATTGTGCTGCCGCAAGTACTCCAGGAACTGGTTGACTTGTCGCCGGGCAGGATACGTCCGCAGGGCCAGATAAAGCGAACCCGCCGCCACTACCAACACCGCAACTGCGAGGGCTATCCCCTTGACCAGGCGCTCCCGCCTCTGTTCCTCCACTCCGTAGCCGGCTAGGAAATCCGACATAACCCCTCGCCAGCCTACCGGTCATTTTACCGGATAAGCTTTGTCGTAAGCCGCCGTAGCTTCCCCCGTCAAATCCAAAGCAGGCTTGAAATAAAGGGTACTGGAAACGTCAATTACTACGTCGAAGCCCTTTTCTTCGGCCAGTTTGTTGATGATTTCGCGCATGCGCTGCCCGGCGCGCGTCAGAATCTCATTGCGCTCCTCGTCAACATCGTTCTGCAAGTCCTCGCTCAGGCGCTGCAAATCGCGCTGCTTGCGCTGTGCCTGCATGGTCATCTCAGACTCAGCTTGCGGGGTCAACTTGCCTGCCAGCGATTGCAGCTTTTGCTGCAAATCATCCAGCTCCTGGCGAATCTTTTCGATCTGCTGCTGGCGCGGCTTGTACTTGGCTTCCAGGTCGGCGGAGGCCTTCTTGAGTTCCGCCGTCCGCAACAAAGCCTGCTGAAGATTGACCACGGCCACCTTGGCTTGTCCGTAAAGCGAACAAGAAAAAACGCTGGCCATCGCCAGCCCGACCCGCATCAACCACGGCATCTGATCTTGTCCTTCCGGGGTGAGAATTTAGCTTATCACAGCAGGCGCGATCTTCTCCCGTCCGCTAGTCCAGCACGGCCAGGATCTCATCCTCGCGCAGAATCAAGTACTCCTCGCCGTTGATCTTGACGTCCGAGCCGGCATACTTGCCGAACAAGATGCGATCGCCCGGCTTTACGTCCAACGGTACGCGTTCCCCATTTTCCAGCAGCTTGCCGTTGCCTACCGCGATTACCTCGCCCTGCTGCGGCTTTTCCTTCGCGGTGTCAGGGATGATGATTCCTCCTACTTTTTGCTCCTCTTCTTCCAAGCGTCGCACGATTACCCGGTCGTGAAGCGGACGAATCTTCATCGAACCTCCTCGTCTTTCTTCATAGCGTAACGCGAGCCCGGCTAGCAAGCCCACCCAGGAAATTCACCACAGGGAACGCAGCTCCCGCCAGGGGCGGTTCTGGGCCTCCGCCACGGCCGGGTGAGTCAGATGTCCCTGGTAGACATTGACGCCCTCGGCTATGGCCGGATGGCTCAAACAGGCTTGGACCAACCCTTTGTTAGCCAGCTCGAGCAAATAAGGCAGAGTCGCATTGGTCAACGCCTGTGTTGCCGTGTGCGGAACCGCCGCCGGCATGTTGGGCACGCAATAGTGCAGGACTTGATCCACCACGTACACGGGTCGGCCGTGCGTCGTGGGGCGTGAGGTCTCAAAACAACCCCCCTGATCTATGGAGACATCCACCACGACCGCGCCGGGCTTCATTTCCGACACCATGTCCCGGCTGACCAGCTTGGGCGCCGCCGCGCCGGGAATCAGCACAGCCCCTACGACCAAATCCGCCTTTCTAAGCAGCTCGCGCACTACCCATCGGCTGGAAGCCAGCGTGATCACCTGGCTGCCGAAAATGTCATCGAGCTGGCGCAGTCGGTCCAAATTGCGGTCCACGATGCTGACGCGCGCGCCCATGCCCAAAGCGATCCGCGCGGCGTTCCCGCCGGCCGTCCCGCCGCCCAAAATCACAACCTCTCCCGGCGGAACGCCCGGCACGCCCCCCAGCAGTACGCCCCGCCCTCCCTGGCTGGCGCCCAGATAGTAAGCGCCCATCTGCACCGCCAGCCGCCTGGCCACCTCGCTCATGGGCGTGAGCAAGGGGAGCGAGCCGTCCGGCTCCCGTATGGTCTCGTAAGCCACCGCCGCCACGCGGCGCTCAAGAAGGCGGTCCGTCAACTCCGGCAGCGGCGCCAAGTGAAGGTAGGTGAACAGGATCAAGCCCGGTCGCAAGTACTCGTACTCGGCCGGCTGCGGTTCCTTTACTTTCACTACCAGATCGGAACGGCCCCACACCTGAGCTGCCGACTCCAGCACCTCGGCGCCCGCTTGCACGTATTGCTCATCGCTGATAAAGCTGCCCTGGCCTGCGCCCGCCTCAACCAGCACCCGGTGCCCGCATTCTCGCAGGGCTGCGACCCCGCTGGGAACCAAGCCCACACGCGTTTCGTGCTCCTTGATTTCCTTGGGAACGCCTATGATCATGGAGGAGAACCGGATGAACGCCGGCCGTCGGAGCTGTTGGCCGCGCTAGCGTGATTCGGCCCCAGCCCCAGTGCAATCAGCGTGAGCGAGTTGAGCTTGCCCGTGGGCTCAAGCCCGTTATCGCGCTGGAAACGCCTGAGGGCTTCCACTGATTCCGGACCCCATACTCCTGTGGGCGGCCCTTGCAAGTAACCGCGCGCGATCAGAGCCTGCTGGATTTCTGCGTAACGTTCGCGCGTCGGGCTCTGCTGCCCAGCAGCTCTGCGCCTGCGCCGGGAGCGTTGGGAAGGGTTCTTGCTGGCGCGGCTAGATTTCACCCCCGCACGCTGCGCAGGCCGTCGAGCACTGGCCGTCACGGCTGGCTTGTGCGCGCCTTCAGGCTGGGGCGGCGAAGACTTGCGGCTGGGGGCCTGGTTGCCGGCAGCGGCCAGCACCAGCGTCAGCAGTGTCAGCTCGAGACGCACCTTTGCGCCCTCCCTCCAGGGCTACCAAAATTCGAGTGCTGGCGGGGCAGGCCGGCCAAGGCTGGAACCGCTCACTGCCCCTGCGGAAGCGTGCCCGCGGCGAAGAAAGGCTGCCACTCAGGTTGCTGACCCCGAACCGTAGTGGGCGCAGCGCGCATGACGCGGAACGCCACCGCATCGCCGGGCTTCAGACGGGCCTGGATGCGCAGCACGTCATCCACCGAGGTCACCGGTTGCCGGTTGATAGCGGTGATGATATCGCGTACGGCCAGCCCGATGTCCTCGGCGAAGGAACCCGGCTCGATTTCGGTAATCAAAACCCCCGCTGGACCCTCGTAGCGGAGCCGGTCCCGATCAGCCTGCGTCAGATTCTTGATGCTCATGCCGAACTTGGCCTGAGTGCCAGTTTCAATGCCGGGGGCTTCAGGCCTCCCTCGCCGGCTTGCCAGGTGGGGGAACACCTCGGTTCGCTCGGCGATCTTCACTTTGAAATCTATCTTCTTGCCGTCGCGCAGCACGGTCACCGTAGCTTCGGTACCCACTGGGGTGTTGGCCACGCGATTGACAAGATCGTCGCCGTCCTTGACCGGCTGTCCGTTGTAGGCAATGATGATGTCCTCCGCTTTGATTCCCGCCTTATCCGCCGGACCGCCGGGGGCCACTCGCTCCACGAACACGCCGCTCGTAGCCCCGTAGGCTTTCAGCAGGTCCTCTCGCCCCTGGCGAAACTCGATGCCGATCGAGCCCCGGGAGACCTTGCCGGTCTTGATGATCTGGTTGTAAACGCTCACCGCCAAATTAATAGGGAGCGCAAAACCTACGCCCGCGTAACTGCCGGTGTCGGTGGCAATCGCGGTGTTGATGCCGATCACCTCACCACGCACGTTTACCAACGGCCCGCCACTGTTGCCAGGATTGATAGCGGCGTCCGTTTGCAAAAACCTTTGAAGCTGGTGTCCCTCACCTCCCACCTGGCGACCTTTGGCGCTGATGATACCCGCCGTGACCGTGGCCTCCAACCCGAAAGGCGAACCTATGGCGATGACCCAGTCGCCTACCTGGGTTGCGTCGGAGTTGCCGATTTTGGCCGGGATCAGGGGCCGGCCCACATCCACTTTGATCACGGCCAGATCCGTTTCCGGATCAGAACCGATCAGCTTGGCGTCGTACTCCTTGGAATCGTTGTGAAACTTAACCTGAATGCGACTGGCATCCTCGACTACATGCAAGTTAGTCAGGATATAGCCGTTCTTGTCCACCACCACACCCGAGCCGGTGCCCTGCCGGCGAAACGGCATCTGGGGAAGATCCTCGAAGGGGCTGCCGAAAAAGCGCCGAAACCAGTCCCAACCTTGCTGGTCGTCATCGAATGGGGAGGGCTGGCTGCGCCGGCGCTGGCTGCGTTGCTGTCGCCCGGGCGGGGTACCGTAGGTCGAGGTGATATTGACCACGGAAGGCGAGAGCTGTCGGGCAAGCTGGGAAAAAGCGGTCGAAAGCTCAACCGGATCGGGAATCTGCAACGCCGCCGCGTCGGGAGCCCCGCTTTGCGCGCTGCTGGCGCGGGCGCTGCCCGTGATGAGAGTCCCGATCAAAATGCCCACTGAAAGAGTGAACAACACCAAAGTGAGCGAAAGAAGTCGCTGCTGGCGGATCCTGGCGAGTAATCCCATACGCTTTACTCCGGAAGAGGCTGCTAGTCCAATTATATGCCGATGGAAAGGCCCCCAATCAGCTTTGATGTGGGCGCAGGCGCGACGGTTTCAGTTCTACATGGAGGATTCCAGCCAAGATCAGCAGGGCCCCTGCCCCCTGGCGGAGGCTCAGGCGCTCGCCCGCCAGCCAGTAAGAAACTAACCACGCGAACACAGGCTCCAGCGCGAACATCAACGCCGTATGGGTGGGCGTGGTGCGCTGCTGCGCCCAGGCTTGCACTGAAAAGGCCAGCGCGGTAGCCAGCAACCCGGTAACCACCAGTGCCAGGACCAGGCCCGGTGTCCAACGCAAGTAGGCCCGCTCGGCCCAACACAAGGCCCCGCCCGCCAGCAAGGCACAAGTGGCAATTTGCACGAGGCTGAAAGCCTGGAAGCCCGTGCGGGGCGCCCAGTATCCCACCGCCAGAATGTGCAAAGCGAAGCCCGCCGCGCAGCCTAACGTGAGCACGTCCCCCAGATTTATCCTGTCCAAGCCGCCCTCCAGCGTCAGCAGCGCCGTGCCGGCGGCGGCCATCACCACCCCACTCAGCTCCGCCCAAGCCGGCAAACAGCCGCGCAATCCGGCGCCGAACAGCGGAACCATCACTATTGACAGGCCGGTCAAGAAGGCTGATTTAGAAGCGGTTGTGTAACGTAGGCCCAACGTTTGCAGCAAGTATCCAGCAAACAGGCAAATGCCGGCCATTGCGCCGCCCCGCAGCAGCTCGCGGCGCGGCTCAAATTTGCTGGCCAGGGGACGAAACGCCAGTCCCAGCGCGATGGCCGCCAGCGCGAAGCGCAAGCTGAGAAAAACCAGCGTCGAGGCGTCCCGCAAGGCCTCCTTTACCAACACGAAAGTGGCGCCCCAGATCAGCGCGACGCCGGCTAGCGCCAAGTCCGCCCGCCAGCTCGCCGCCTTCATGCCGCCAGTTCGGCGCCGTGCTGCATCAGCAAGCACAGCGCAAGCAGGATACGCTTAAGACCCAGATCGCGGCCCTGGGGCGAATACCACTCGGTTTCGGTGTGAGCTCCGCCACCCGATCCTCCCGCCCCGAGAGCCAGGGCAGGCAATCCCAAGGAAAGAGGGATGTTGGCGTCGGTGGAAGCAGCTTCCAACCGGGCCCGGATGCCCAAGTGCGCGTCCACGGTGCGCAGGCATTCAAGCAACGCAGACTCGGGAGCAAGGCGCCCAGCGGGCCGGAACCCCAACTCGCGCAGCCTCACCGTCAGCTTGCCCGCTTTGGCGCGGCGATTCTCGGCCTCCAGCGCTTCTTGCACCGCCCACCGCAACGTTTGCATCCACTCCTCAAAACCCTGCTCGCACTCCGAGCGCAGATCCAACTTGGCCCGGGCTTGCATCGGTATGGCATTAATGCTGGTCCCGCCCTCGATGACCCCAAAGTTGAATGCGCTGCGGCAGCCCACTCGAGCGCCGTCGAAACAACGGTCGGTAAACAGGGTAATGGCGCGACTCAAGGCGTGAACGGGATTGGGCAGACCGCCGTCGCTCCAACTGTGGCCCCCCGGACCCAAGAAGGCTATCTCAAAGCGGCGGCTGGCTACCCCCTGGCAGGTGATGTGATCAATGGCCGGCCCGTCAAGCACCAGGAATGCCCGCCACCGCGAGGCGAAGGAAGAGGCCGTACACAAGTAGCGCATGCCATTCAGGTTTCCCTCGCCTTCCTCGCCCACGTTAGCCACCAGCGCCAACCCGAGCGCCGGCTCTTCTACAGGGGGCGAGGCTCGCATCGCGGCCGCCACCGCCAGCAGGGCGGCCAAGCCGGCGCCGTTGTCCGCCACGCCAGGACCATGCAAAAGGCCGTTCGCCTCGACTTTGATTTCATCCGGGCAGCGGGGCGCCAGGACCGTATCCAAATGCGCCGTCAAGGCCACCAGCAGCCCCCGCTGCGGCCCGACAAATGCGATCACATTGCCGGCCCCATCCAGCTCCACCTCGCAACCCAGAGCGCGAAACTGGCTGGCCATCCATGCCGCACGCTCTTGCTCGAAAAAAGTGGGAGCGGGGATACGGCAGAGCTGGACGTGTCGCTCCTGAATCCATTGCCTTTCCCGCGTAAACCATTGCAAGCATTCGCGCACCCGGGCCGACTCGCTCAGCTCACGCAGCGCCGCGCCAAGCTTGCCCGCCAGCCTCATCATCTGAAAGCCAGTTTAGCAATCTCGCCGAAGGCAAAAGCCTCTGGCTTTTTGCCGCGGTTCCCTGTAGAATTAAGGGCGGGGTAGCGATGTTCCGCGCGTTGAGGGGATACAAGGCGCAGTATCATTACCTGACCCTGCTGGTCTCCTGCGACTTCGATCACTGCAACGTCCTCATCCTGGGCCCAGGAGTGACCATACAGGGGGCAAGGCAGTTTGACGAAGCCAAGGCTCGTGATCACGCCCTGGCCGTAGCCAGACAGTACGTACACGAGGAGAAGAAGGAGGACCTGCCCGTATTGGAAACGCTTGAGTGGCAGCCGTTCTCTCCCGGCGAGTGGCTCAATTGGCGACCGTAGCAGCACCGCCTGCGGGGCCGCTGCGGCGCAGGGTGGAGAGATTGTCTCCCCCTCAATGGCTGCGGTAAAATCAATTTCCGCCTGGGCAAGGAGCCTTACCGTGTCTCGCGCGCGTGAATTTCGCCGCCTCGTGGGTGAGCGTATCCTGGTGGCCGATGGCGCCATGGGGACTATGCTCTATGCGCGCGGAGTCTTCATCAACCGCTGCTACGATGAGCTGAGCCTCTCTGCACCCGAATTAGTGCGGGCAATTCATGAAGAGTATGTCGCCGCCGGCGCCGAAATCCTTGAGACCAACACTTTTGGCGCCAACCCGTTCCGATTGGGCTCGCACGGGTTAGCCGACAAGCTAGCGGCCATAAATCAGGCGGCGGTTAAGCTGGCCCGCGAGGCAGCCGGCGAGGCAGCCTTCGTGGCCGGCTCAGTGGGACCCTTAGGGGTACGCATCGAGCCGCTGGGGCCGACTTCCTTCCAGGAGGCCCGCGCCGCCTTCCGCCAGCAAATTGCGGCCTTGGTTGAAGCCGGCGTTGACCTGCTCATCCTGGAAACTTTCGGCGATCTCAGCGAGTTGCGGGAAGCCATTTTTGCCGCCCGGGAAGCTGCCGGGCCCGAGATGGTGGTGGTGGCCCAGGTGACCGTGGACGATTACGGCCACATGCCCGACGGCTCCGCACCCGAGGTCTTCGCCACTCGCTTGGACGAGTGGCCGGCCGACGTGATTGGGCTGAACTGCTCGGTGGGGCCCAAGGTCATGCTGGAGACCATCGAGAAGATGATGAGCTTCTCGCGCAAGCCCATGAGCGCCATGCCCAACGCGGGCCACCCAGCGACGGTAGAAGGGCGCAAGATCTACCTCAGCTCGCCCGAATACATGGCCCAGTACGCCCGTCGCTTCATATGGGCAGGGGTCAAGATAGTGGGCGGTTGCTGTGGCACTACGCCCGAACATATCCGCGCCATCAAGGCCGAAGCCCGCTCGCTGCAACCGGTGCACCGCCACTTTCAGGTGACCGTAGAGCCGCCCAAGGACAAGGCTGGGGCAGCCCTGCCCCCGCTACCTCTGCACCACAAGTCGCAATTGGGGGCCAAGCTGGCGGCAGGGCGCTTTGTCGCCTTCGTCGAAATACTGCCGCCGCGCGGCGCTGATGCCTCCAAGGAAATCGCCGGGGCGCGCTTGTGCGCGGCGCACGGCATTGATTGCATCAACGTGCCGGACGGGCCGCGGGCTAGCGCTCGCATGAGCGCACAAGTAACCTGCCAGCTCATCCAGCAGCAGGCGGGCATCGAAGCCGTGCTTCATTTCTGTTGCCGCGATCGCAACATCCTGGGTATTCAATCGGAGTTGCTCGGCGCGCAAGCGGTGGGCATCCGCAATTTGCTTTGCATCACCGGCGATCCGCCGCGCATGGGCGCTTATCCAACCGCCACCGCAGTCTTCGATGTGGACTCGATCGGACTGGTCAACATCGTGCGGAACCTTAACCGCGGCCTGGACATCGGAGGCAACCCGATCGGCTCGCAAACCTCGTTCTTGATCGGCGTTGGCGTCAATCCGGGCGCACTGAACTTTGAGGAAGAGATGCGTCGCTTTGAGTGGAAGGTGGAAGCCGGCGCTGAGTTTGCCATAACCCAGCCGGTCTTCGACGTCCGCCTGCTGGAGCGCCTGCTCAAGCGCATCGAAAGATTTCGCATTCCGGTGATAGCGGGCATCTGGCCTCTGATCAGCCTGCGCAATGCCGAGTTCATGGTGAACGAACTGCGGGTGCCTGTGCCAGATGAGTTCCTGGCGCGCATGCGACGGGCCGAGAGCGGCGAGCGGGCCCGGGCGGAAGGCCTGGCTATAGCGCAGGAAATGATCCAGCGCGTCCGTAGTTTGGTTCAGGGCGTGCAGATCAGCGCCCCCTTCGGACGCTACGAAATGGCGATTCGAGCGGCTTCCGCCATCGGTCCCAGGTGAGATGCCCACGGATTTGATAGAGATAAACCCCGAAAATCCTTCGGCTGAGGCTTTGGCACGGGCGGCCGCAGCCATCAAGGCCGGGCGGGTGGTTGCAATACCCACCGATGCTTTGTATTCGCTGGTGGCTGACCCTTTCAATCTGCGCGCGGTAGCACAGGTCTTCCTGGCCAAGGGACGCGCCCCCCAGCGCTCCTTGCCGCTGCTGGTAACGGATGTGCTCATGGCCGAGGAGCTGGCCAGGGAGCTACCTCCGCGCTTCTATGTGTTGGCCAGGAAGTTCTGGCCGGGCCCGCTGACTATGATTGTCCCGGCCTCTGCTCATGTGCCCCTGAAGGTGACCGGCAACACCGGCCGCTTGGCGCTGCGACAATCGCGCTCCCGAGTCGCCAACGCTTTGCTTGAGGCTCTCGGCCAGCCACTGATTTCAACCAGCGCCAACATCTCAGGCCAGCCTACCTGTCGAACCGGCGTGGAGGTCTTCGCCGTAATGGACGGGCGGGTTGACCTGGTGCTGGACGGCGGCGCTTGCCCGGGTGCAGGCGCAACCACCATTGACATTACCGATCCCGACTGGCGTCTGATTCGCGAAGGTGACATTCCGGCTAAGGCTATCGAGGAATGCCTCAGATCCTGACAGTCGCCGGCAACAGCCATATGCCCGCGTCGGGTTTGCCACAATCTAAGAAATGTCTTTTACGCGTGAGGAATGGATCAGGCTAGACAATTTTTGCCGCACGCACCCGCCTTACCGGAAGCTGCTAGAGTACCTGCTGGCTCATCCCGAGCAGGAGCACACAGTCACCAGCGTCGCGGCCGATTCCGGACTACCGGTCTCCTTCTACGATCTGAAGGCCCTTTACATTTACAAGCTACTTGAGGCCGTGGACGCCAGCGGGGCGCCAGTACGCGTGGCTTGGGATTTGGACGAGCAGGCACGCTACCGACTGATTCGGGAGAAAGAGCCACTCATCCGCGCTGTGCTCGACAGACGCGAACCGCCCCTCTAGCATGACAGGCAACTCTTTGGCCGCCACGGCGGGGGCCTGGCGCGCAGAGGAGGAGCGGCCCAGCTCGATTGCACCCTGCCGCGGTAAGATATGAGGGCGCGCATGCCGGAGCCCTTCTCACCCGAGTGGCTGGAGTACCTGGCGAGCCGGCCCTTCGCTTTCTACCCTCCATTGGTAGGAGTGGAGCACAACGAGTGGCGTTTGCGCCGGGCCACTTGGTCGGAGATTCTGGTCGCCAATACGCGCGAGAATCTGGAAGTTTGGATCCCGCGCCGCTATTTCGGCGAGATTTCACGCGTTGACCAGCCGGTCATGATTGTGGGCCTGACGCGCGAGCTTGAGTACAAAGCCGGAGCAGTATGGCCCTACGAGCGACGCGTGCTCACGCTACCCCGCGGCGCTGAGCGGGTAGTGTATCCAGCCGAGTCGCAGCCGGAGGAGCCGACTCCGCCGGTACAACCGGCACGTGCCCCTTCCACCGAGTCGCGCGTCGGTCGCCTGATCGCTACCGTGTTAGGAGTAGCCTTGCTTTCATTCGTGCTAACGGTGGCTGTATTCAGGATCGGCCCGCTGCGCTCTCGCGTCGTGTTGACCGCAAGGGATCAGGCATACCTGGAATTAACCCGGTACGACGACTATCACGCCATCGTGAAGAAGCTCGGGCCGCCCGCGGAGGAAAGATGGCGATCCCCGGAAGGCGCCATTCAGTACCTGCGGATGAGCTATCCGCAGAGAGGCTACTCGGTCATCTTGATGGGGCCTACGCGCGAGGAAGCGCGCTACATCGGCACAGTGGACCGCAACTGGCAGGTCGTGCATTACGTGGAGCTGCCAGGGGGCGGCGACACCGGCGCCGTCCTGCGCACACTAAGGCGATTCTGAGGCCAACCGGGGCCGGCTCCTGCTAGGGAGTTCGCACTGCATCACCCACACGGGCGGGCGTGGCGCCTTTGTAAGTACCCACCGAGGAGACCTCGTCCACTTCCGTGATGACAACCTCGCCGATCGGATTCTCGATGGCCTTAAGAACCTTCCCGGTGGCCGGATCCTTTACCTCGCGCACTTTGCGCCGCACTTGCAAGCGATCGCCAACCCTCACGCCGGCCCGGCTGCCCACGTTCAAGACCAGCGTGTTGCCACTTACATCGGCCACCAAACCTGCCACTTGCACCGTCCGGGCAGGCAGCTTGCCGGCGCTCGCCTCCAACTCCTGGCCAAGCTGCGCCACGGCCTGATAAACTGCTTCACCCAGGATGGTGGCGGCGAAGTTCTTGCTCGTCATGTCATAGGAGCCCGCACCGGCGCCGCCCGAGCTGCCCCCCGCACCCAGCAAGGAAGTCCCCGAGCGCGTGGATTGGCCTTTGCCATGGCCCACGGCCAGGATCTCAGCCGTGTCGGTCGAGATCATGCGGGCCGTGATATCCACCACGGCTTTGGCTTCCCGGCGCTGGACCCCTCCAACGCCGAAGGTGCGCGAAATCCTGCCCAGGCCGCCCAGCGTGGTGGCTTTGTCGTCCCGGCCGAACTGGGTGATGCTGCCGATGATGATGGCATCCACTCCCAGAATGCGGCCGATTTTGGCCGCCGTGGTGGGGTCCACGCGATCGCTGTTGGAGAAGTTTTGCTCCAGCAACACCTTGTCAATCGCCCTGCGCTCCACCACGGTGTAGACGCCTCCCTGCACCAGCTTCTCCACCAGCAGATCGGCGATGCCTTTACCTACGTCCCGATCAGTTCCCCAGATCGCCGCCACGCTGCTGCGGACCGTCCCGTAATCAAAATCCAGCACGGCTACCCGCTTCTTCGCCTGCCCGGGCAGCAGCCCACAAGCAACGAGGGCCAATACCACTACCGATGTTACCCGCCACATGGTTCCAGCTCCTGTCATTACCCTTAGTGTATCCCCTCGGCGAAAAATTTCAACACAGTGTGGTTGTGGCTGCGGCCATCGTAGCCCAGGGATTTCATCCGGGCCGGCTTCGCGTTGCTATGCTGTAAATTGCCGGGGGCGAGCCTTGAATCGCTTGACGCTGGCCATTCGTTCCTTCTTTTCGATCCTGCGCAGGGGGCGCTTGGCGCCGGAACTGGCGGCCCGCCTGGGACTGGAGCTTCGGGGTGCCTCGCTGCCTTCTGCACCGGTTGGACGGCCCGAGCGCGCCTCCAACGGCGCTTTGCAAATCTTGAGCATATTACAACGCGAGGGCCGGCTCATAGATTTTCTCATGGAAGACATCGCGCCTTATTCAGACGAGCAAGTGGGCGCCGCGGTGCGCTCGGTGCACGAGCAGTGCCGCCAGGCTCTGCTGCGGCACGTGCGGCTGGCCCCGGTGCTGGATGCAGTCGAAGGCACCTACACCCGCCTGAGCCTGGCAGCTACTGCTGGGGCAATCCGGCTTCTGGGCAAGGCGCCGGCATCAGGCTCGCCGGAGGGCGGGGTCCTGCGCCATAGGGGCTGGCGAGCCGTTGCCGTCGAACTGCCGCCGGCCACGGGCGATCCTACCCTCATCGCCCCCGCAGAAATTGAGATCGAGTGAAGCCGCCGTGCCGGAATTCGCCGTCGGCATTGACTTGGGTACGACCAACTCGGCGGTGGCCTTTGTCAACGCCAGGGAGGCTGCGCACGCCGATTTTCCTCTTGTAAGCATCCTTGAGATCCCTCAGTACGTCGCTCCCGGGGTGATCGAGAAACGGCGGGTGTTGCCCTCCTTTCTCTACTTAGGCGAGCAGGAATACGTGGGCGCGTATGCGCGCGATCAAGGAGTGCTGGTGCCTGCGCGGCTGGTGCACTCGGCCAAATCCTGGCTGTCGAACCCGGAAGTAGACCGCACCGCGAAGATTCTCCCCTGGGATTCACCCCAAACCGGAAGGATCTTCTCGCCGGTCGAGGTTTCCGCGCGTTATCTGGCGCATATGCGCGCGGCCTGGGAGCAGGCCCAAGGGCAGCCCCTGGCCGAGCAGGACGTAGTGCTCACGGTCCCGGCCTCCTTCGATGAGGAAGCGCGCGAACTCACCGTGGAGGCGGCCGCGCAGGCCGGCCTGGAACGCATTACGCTGCTGGAGGAGCCAGCGGCGGCGTTTTACGCTTGGATCGCCCGCCACCTGGCCCAGTCCCGCCGCGCCTTGAGGGACGGCATGACGGTGCTGGTTGTGGACGTGGGAGGAGGCACTTCCGACTTCACTCTCATACGCGTCAATCGGGACGGGGACCGAATTGAATTCACGCGGACCGCAGTGGGCCGCCATTTGTTGCTCGGGGGCGATAACCTGGATCTCACGCTGGCCTGGCTGGTCGAACACAAGCTGCGCGTGCCACTCTCGCTGCGGCAACGCAACGCAATACGGAGGCAGTGCACCACCGCCAAAGAGCGCCTGTTGAGCGATCCCAGGCTGGAAAAGGTCGAGATCACGCTCCCCGGGGCCGGTTCCGCTTTGGTGGGTGGGGCGCGCAAGACCGAGATTCTCCGGCAGGAAGCACTGGAGCTGGCCCTGGAAGGATTCTTGCCCTTCTGTCGGCTTTCCGAGCGCCCGCAGGAAGAAAAACAAAGCCTGTTCCGGGAGCTGGGCTTGCCCTATGTCTCGGATCCGGCCATCACGCGACATCTGGCTGCGTTCATGTCGGACGCCGCGCAGCATGCCCCGGGCGGGGTGGATGCCATTCTGTTCAACGGCGGCTTCTTCATACCCGAGATTTGTCGTCAGCGCGTGGCGGAGGTGGTGGCTGGATGGTACGGTCGTCAGCCCCTCATCTTGGAGAACCCGGATCTGGATCTTGCCGTCGCGGTGGGCGCAGCTTATTACGCGTATGTGCGAGCTTCAGGATCAGGCGTGCTGGTACGAGGCGGGCTGCCCCGCGCTTATTACCTGGAAGTGGCGACCGAAGGCGAGCGCCGTCGCGCCGTGTGTTTGATCCCGCGCGGCGCCGAGGAGGCTACCACGATCGAGCTGGATCCCGGCAACCTCCAACTGGTGGCCAACCGGGCCGTATCCTTTCGCCTCTATAGCTCGCTCACTCGGATTGGAGATGAGCCCGGCAGCCTCATCGAGATCGCTAACCAGGATCTAAAGTACCACTTCCATCAACACGCACCCTTGCATGCCGTGATCCGTTTCGGCGAACGCAGCCAGCAGCTTGTGCCTGTCAAACTGGGCGCCCGTCTGAGCGAGGTGGGAACGCTGGAGATATGGTGCCAGTCCAAGATTAGCGAGCATCGCTGGCGGCTCGAGTTCGACTTGCGCAAGCCGAGCGAGCAAGTTCAAGCGCCGCGCCGTCCTGCGGCGGTGGTGAGCGAGGCAGCCCTGGAGCACGCCGTAGCGCTGATCCGTGACGTTTTCACAGCAAGAGCCGGCGCGCCCGGCCCGGAGCAGTTGCCGGGGCGTCTGGAGCAGGCCCTGGCGCTGGGTCGCAATTCGTGGCCCCTCAGCGCAATCCGCCGCCTCGCAGATGAAATGCTGGAGCTGGCCGAGGGGCGGCGGCTGGCGCCCGCGCTCGAGTTGAGATGGCTGAACCTGATCGGCTTTTGCCTGCGCCCCGGCTTTGGTTTTCCAGGGGACGACTGGCGCGTGGAACGGGCACGAAAGGCCGCTATTACAGGACCGGAATTCGCCAACCAGACTCAAAATCAAATCGAGTGGTGGGTGTTTTGGGGGCGCGTCGCCGGGGGGTTGAACCGCCAGCAGCAAGTTGAACTTTACCAGCGAATGGCGCCCGTGCTGTTCCCGCGCAGCGCCAAGCGGCCTCGCATCAATCCCAGTTTGTGGCGCGAGATGTGGCGTACGGCGGCCAGTCTGGAACTGTTGCCTTCGCACACGCGCATTCAACTCGGAGATACCTTAATCGAGCAGGCAGGCGAGCTGCCGCAGGCCACCCGGCTGTGGTGCCTGGCCCGTTTGGGTGCCCGGCAGCTTTTCTACGGACCGGCCGATCAAGTGCTTCCCCCTGCCACGGTTAGCCGTTGGGTTACGGCGCTGTTGCCGCTGCCCGAGGCCGCCGAAACCTTGGTCGCCTTGGCACGCCGCACGGGTGATCCGACCAGGGACCTCGCCCCTGCGCTGATCGAGCAGGTTAGACGAGCGGTGGCCACGCGCCCCGATGCCAAGCGCCTGCTGGCCGTGCTTGAAGGCGAAGCAGAGTTGGACACGCGTACGCTGGACCGGCTGTTTGGCGAAGAGCTGCCGCCAGGGTTGCTCTGCGCAGGTGAGGCGTAAGTGCTATGGATGAGCGGACCTTGCTCGCCGGCATCCAGCGGAGCGCCACGCGCCTGACCAACAGTGGCTTGGTCTTGGGCATCGGCGATGACTGCGCGGTTTTCCGCCCGCGAAACACGCAACAAGACCTGCTATTGACGACTGACTGGTTGATAGAGGGCGTTCACTTCGAACGCCAGACTCATCCTGCCGGCGCGGTGGGCTGGAAGGCTCTCGCACGGGGATTGAGCGACATCGCAGCCATGGGCGGTCGCCCAAACATCTGCCTGCTTTCGCTCGCTCTGGGCCCTTGGACGAGCGAGGCCTGGGTGCAAAGGTTCTTCCGCGGCTTTCGAGCTTTGGCTCGCAAAGCCAAAGTGGAGCTGGCTGGCGGCGATCTGGCCCGCGCGGACCGGCTGGCCTGCGACATCGTCGTGCTGGGCTCGGTGCCGCGGGGTGAGGCACTGCGGCGCGACGGTGCGCGACCGGGAGATCAAATTTACGTGTCCGGGTGGCTTGGGGGGTCGGCCTTGGGGCTGGCAACCAGACGTGGCCGGGCCTGGCGGCGGCATCTGCGACCGGAGCCGCGGCTGGAGCTGGGCAGGTTCCTTCGCGAGCGCCTGGGCGCTACGGCCGCTATGGACATCAGCGATGGCCTTTCGCTCGACTTGCATCGTTTGTGCCTGGCCTCCAAAGTGGCGGCGGAACTTGAGCAGATGCTGCCGGTCTACCCAGGGGCCAGCCTTGATCAGGCGCTGCATGGGGGCGAAGACTACGAGTTGCTGTTCACGGTCCCAGCCGGTACGCCGGTGCCCAAGAATTTCCGCAAGCTTCCCTTGACGCGCATCGGCCGAATCATAAGGGGCCGGGCGGGGCGCATTCTGCTCGCAGGCGAGAAGCTTGAACCCCTGGGGTGGGATCACTTTCGTCCCCGCCCGTGACCGCCGCGCCGACAGTTGAAGTAACATCCTTCCAGATAAGCAGGAGACGATCATGAGTACATCGCGTCGCTGGTTTCTGGGGGCCGCCGGGGCGGCCTCCTACGCCCGCATTCTCGGAGCTAACGACCGCGTCGGCATCGGCTTCATCGGCTGCGGCCTGATCGGCTTGCGCCACATCCAGGATTTCAAGAAGCAACCTGATGCCGACTTGGTAGCTGTGTGCGACGTCTATCAGCCGCGCCTCGATCAGGCTCGAGCCGACTGCGGCGGGCGCGCCAAGGCTTACCGCGACTTCCGCAAGCTGCTCGAAGACAAGGACGTGCAAGCCGTCTGCATCTCGACTCCCGATCATTGGCACGCGCTGCAAACTATTCTGGCTTGCGCAGCCGGCAAGGACGTCTATGTCGAGAAGCCCATGACCTTGTTTGTGCGCGAGGGGGCGTGGATGATCAAAGCGGCCCGCCGCTACAAACGCGTGGTCCAAGTGGGCACGCAAGGACGCAGCGGGAGCCATATGATCGAGGTAAAGCAGCTACTGGGGCGCGACCACATCGGCAAGATTCACTCCGTGCGGATTGGCGCCTTCCGCAACATCATGCCTGGTTTCGGCAAGCCTGCCGGCGCCGAGCCGCCCGCGGAGCTGGACTACGAAATGTGGCTGGGACCGGCACCCAAGCGACCGTACAGCCCGCATCGGGCTTTGTATCATTTCCGCTGGTTCTGGGATTATTCCGGCGGGCAGATGACCAACCTGGGCAGTCACGACATTGACTTGGTCCATATGCTCATGAAAGTAAAAGGGCCCATCAGCGTTTACTCGATCGGCGGCCGCTACGCCTTGGAGGACGACGGCGAAACGCCTGATTTGCAAGACGCCCTTTACGAATACCCCGGCTTCACCATGGTGGTATCACTCCGGGAGGCTAGCGTGGGCCGCCGGCACGGCGGCGGGGTGGAGCTGTTCGGCACCAAGGGCAGCATGGTAGTCTCGCGCGGGGGTTATGAGGTCTTTCCCGACACGCGCATCGCCCCCGAGCGAGCTATCCCGCCCTGGTCCAAGCCGGCCGGCCATCCGCAGCCCGCTGATATCAAACCCGAACCCTGGACCGACGCCCGCAAGGGCGGCGTCATGGCCGACGAGCCTATGGATCGCCATGTACGGAACTTCCTGGATTGCGTCAAAAGCCGGCAGCGCCCGGTGGCCGACGTCGAAGATGGGCATCAAGTCTCGGTGGCCTGCCACCTGGCCAACATTTCCTTGCGCCTGGGCGGGCGCAAGATCCGCTGGGATCCGGACAAGGAAGAGATCATCGGCGATCGCGAGGCTGCTCTACATTTAGAGCGGCCCTACCGCAAGCCCTGGGACGACGTTCTGAGGAGCCTCAAATTGTGACGCGGAGAGAATTCATGCTGGCCTTCGCCGGCTGGGCTGCTCCCTTGGGCCGGCGCACGACGATGGGGTTGGGGCCGTACTCGTTCAGCCTTAGCCGCCGCTCAAGCGAGGCGCTGGAGTTTCTTGAGTACGCCTACTCGCTCGGGGCAGGCGGCGCGCAAGTCACCCTGAAGTCACTCGAGCCGGATTACCTGAAGCAAGTGCGCGAGCGGGCCGAGCGCTTGAGCATGTATATCGAGGTTAATGCGCCGCTGCCCAAGGATGACACCGCGCGTTTTGAGGCGCTGGCGCACGCGGCGCGTAAAGTCGGAGCCTTGTGCCTGCATATCGTATGCCTGGGAGGCCGGCGCTACGAAGTCTTCTCCTCGCTCGAACAATGGAAGCAGTTCGCAAGCGAGGCTAAGACGCGGCTGAGGCGGGCCCTCAAGCTGGCCGAGAAATATCGCGTACCGCTGGCGGTTGAGAATCACAAAGACTGGACGCTGGAGGAAATGGTGGCGCTGCTTCGGGAGTTCAGCAGCGAGTATTTGGGCGCCTGCGTTGATTTCGGCAACAACATTGCGCTTTTGGACGACCCCAACGAGCTGGTCGAAGGCCTGGCTCCTTATGCGCTCAGCACCCATGTCAAAGATATGGCGGTCGAAGAATACGCGGAAGGTTTCAGGCTGGCGGAGGTGCCACTCGGGGAAGGCTTTCTCGACTTGCCGCGCTTGGTTGGCTGCATACGCCGGACCCGGCCCCAGGTCAAGTTTTCGCTGGAAATGATCACCCGCAATCCGCTCAAGGTGCCTTGTTTGACGGAGAAGTACTGGGCGAGTTTCGCCGGGCGCAGCGGGCGGTATTTGGCGCGCACGCTTTCGCTGGTGCGAACTCATCGCCCGTCCCGGGGGCTACCCGACGTTGACGCGCTGGACGAGGCGGCGCGCCTGAAGCTGGAATTGGACAACGTCGTGCGTTCCCTCGAGTACGCCCGCCAGAACCTGGCGCTCGCCGCTTGAGCAGTCGAGGCTGTGCTACATTGCGGCTGATGCCGTTCGATCCCAGCGAGAAACTGGCCATCGAGGGTGGCCCCAAAGCCAAGCGAACGCCCTTCCCCTCCCGGCGCCGTCACGGCGAACGCGACAAGCAGTTGCTTTCGGAAGTCATAGACGCCGACGTGCTCTTTTACTGGTTTGGAAGCAAGGTTCGGGAATTCGAGCGCCGCTTCGCCCAGCTTTACGGGCGCAGGCACTGCGTGGCTTGCTCAAGCGGCACCGCAGCCGTTCACACCGCCATCGCGGTGCTGGAGCTGCCGCCCGGTTCGGAAGTAATCACCACGTGCATAACTGACATGGGCGGCCTGACCGGCTTGCTCTACCAAGGGCTGGTTCCCGTGTTCGCCGACGTGGATCCGGACACCCTGAACCTCGATCCCGTCTCCGTGCGCGCGCGCATCAGCCCGCGCACCCGCGCCATCATCGCCACTCACCACGCCGGCTTGCCCGCTGACATGGACGCGCTGCTTGACATCGCCAGGGAAACCGGTCTGCCTTTAATCGAGGACTGCGCGCAGGCTTACGGCTGCCGTTACAAGGGCCGCCTGGCCGGCGCCATGACGCCGCTAGCGGCTTTCTCCCTGAACCACTTCAAACACATCGAGTGCGGCTCAGGCGGCATGATCCTCACCGATGACGATCAGTTTCGCTACCGGGCCGCTCTCTTCATTGATAAGTGCTACCAGCGAGAGGAAGGCATCCGCGATCCGTTTTTCTTGGCTCCCAACTACCAGATGACTGAGTTGCAGGCCGCGGTGGTCCTGGCCCAGCTCGAACAGCTCCCCAGCATTGTGGAGCGGCGCAACCGTCTGGGTGCGCGGTTGGATCGCGCGCTCGAGCAAATACCCGGCGTGGCGCCGCAAAGAGTGCCTCCGGATTGCACGCACACTTACTTCCTTTACTTGTTCCGCCTCGATCTGGAACGGCTGGGAGCCACCGCCGAGCAGTTCTCGGCGGCCTTGAACGCCGAAGGCATCCCCAATAAGGCGCATCTGATCACCGGCGGCATGCCTGTTTACTGGTACCGTGTATTCCAAAATCGCTCCGCTTTTCCGGGCAGCAGTTACCCGTTCGGGGACCGCACTTATCCCAAGGGGCTGTGCCCGGTGGCTGAAGAGGCCTTCGAGCGCTGGATAACAATGGACCTGTTCGAGCATTGGAGCGAGAACGACATTGATGAGATCGCTCACGGCATCGCCAAAGTAGCCTGGCATTTCGCGCGCCGCGCCGCTGCGGTTTCGGTATGAACCAGGCGTGGGCACCCAGCGGCGACCCAGCGCCCGCCCGCCGTCCCCGGAGGCACCTGCGATGGTGGATCGGTGGCCTGCTGTTCCTGTCCACCGTCATCAACTACATTGACCGCCAGACTCTGAATGCGCTGGGGCCCTATCTGAAACAGGACTACGGTTGGACCAACACTGACTTCGCCACCGTTTTAATCGCTTTTCGCATCGCTTACACCATCATGCAGAGCATATGCGGCCGCCTGCTCGACTGGCTGGGTACGCGACGCGGGCTGGCCCTGACGGTGAGCTTTTACTCCATAGTGGCTGCGCTTACCGCCGCCGCGCAGGGCATCTGGGGCTTCCGCATCTTCCGCTTCCTGCTGGGGGCCGGCGAAGCTGCCAACTGGCCGGGGGCCACCAAGGCCGTTTCCGAGTGGTTCCCCGCCAAGGAACGCGGCTGGGCGGTGGCCCTGTTCGACAGCGGCTCCTCGGTGGGAGGCGCCGTCGCACCTTTCCTGGTTGTGTTCTTGTTTCATCAGTTCGGGAGCTGGAGACCCGCGTTCCTCATCACAGGCCTGCTCGGATTCCTTTGGCTGGCGGCCTGGCTCAGACTTTACCAACCGCCCGAACAGCATCCTCGCATCAGCCTGGACGAGCTGCGCTACATCCAGCAAGGGCGCACCTCGGTTCCCCAAGCCAACCTGCCCTCGGTAGGTTGGGCTAAACTCTTGCGGTACCGGCAGACCTGGGGAATCGTGTTGGGACGGTTCTTGCTCGATCCCTACTGGTTCATGGTCTCGGAATGGTTCGCCATTTACCTGGTGAGCAAAGGGTTTCGGCTCGAACAAAGCATTATCGGCTTCTGGGCTCCTTTCTTAGGCGCCGACCTGGGCAACTTTTGTGGGGGCGCACTGTCAAGCTATTGGATCGCCCGCGGCTGGCCCGTCGGCCGCTCGCGACGAGCGGTGCTGCTGATCTTTGGCCCCAGCATGCTGGTCTTGATGGCAGCCACTCACACCTCCAGCTACATCGCGCTGATACTGCTGTTTGCTTACGCTACCTTTGCTTACGCTGCCTGCTCCACCATCTTCTTGACCTTCCCGGCCGATGTCTTCCACACCCGCGCAGTGGCTTCGGTGAGCGGCCTCAGCGGGACGGGCGCCGGCATCGGCACCCTGATTTCGACCTACCTGATCGGATACGTAACCGATCACTACTCTTTCCAGCCCGTGATTTTGGCGGCCTCCGTGATCCCCTGCCTGGCCGTCCTCGCCATGGTCAGCCTCGTCCGCGCGAGCCGAAAGCCGGATGCCGAGGGCCTTCTCCAGCACTTTTAAAGCCCGGCCCGCTCAGCACTCGCGCACAACCTTGAAGCCCATCAGCCGTCCCATCTGCTCCACAGGCCGCACGTAGTCTCCCCAGACTACCACCCGATGAAGACCGCCGCTGAAGTTCTCCAAAAACTTCCTCGCGTCGGCAACCCGCGTGCGGAACTTGGTGCGGCAGCCGCGCGGGTTATCCACGTTGCCCAGCACTTCGCCCGTCGAAACCGCGAACTTGGCGGCATTCAGGAACTTGCCGCAGGTTACCGTTTCCGCCACCGGCACCAATACCTGCATCGAGACGCCTTTGTTGTCCTCCATGTGGGAACGGATGACGTACGGCGAGGCAGGGCCGCCCACACCTTGCAAGGCAGTCGCCGAGACGCAGTGCGCGTGGATGATCTCGTTGCGACTGGTGTCAAATACGGGATCGGAAACGAAGCCGGGCTTGCCCGAGAAGGCGGTCAGAAGCAATTGAGTCATAGTGGAGAGCAGATCGGCTTCGCATACACCGTAATAGCCGGCGTCATTAAGCTTGGACCAGGCTACACAGGGATAAGCGGGTAAATCCCCGCGCCGGAAGCCGCCCAGGCAGTCAACCGTGATAGCATTGGCACGCTCACGCCGCAGCAGTTCCTGCACGCCCAGATAGAAACGCAGTGCAGCCTCAATATCCTGCGGGGAAGGCTCCACCACGCGGACTGCCTGCCGTGTGAATTCTTCGGCCGCCTGGCGCGCCCTGATCGCGTCCACAGCTTTGTAAGCTTCGTTGAGGTCGCGGTAGCTGATGAAGCTGATGGCGGTTCCGTACTGCTTGCTGAAGGCTTCGGCGGTGGCGTTGCGCTGGCCCGGATTGTCCACCACCACTAGCACCTTGCTGTGCCGCAGGTGATGGATGGTGTAAAAAATGCGCATGTAAGGGTCCAGATCGCCGAACTCGCTGGTCGAGATCAGATCGGCCCGTTTACCGCTCTGCGCCCAGCGGGCCACATCCACATAGGACCAGCCTGAGTAAGGCCGCGCAAAAAGCAACACAGGGACCGGAATCTGTTCCAGCGGCCGCAGCATGGAACTGGTGCCGGAAGTGAGATCAATGATGAGCGCAGCGTCCACTTCACCCAAAGACCTGACGCAGGCTTCGGCGTCTTCAGGCGAGCGCACCAGTTGGGGCTGCGTGAAACGGACGGCACGCGGGTGCTTGCGCTCCAGCTCGCCCATCTTCTGCTCAATCTCCGCCATTTCCTGTTCCACGTTGAGGTCCGGCCGCGGCCAGGTTGGCTGCCGCACCGCAAGGTAAATCTTCTTCACGGTGGCGGGCTCAAACCAAGGACCCGCCTCAGCGCTCCAACCCACACGCAAGGCCGCGCTCGACAGCAACAGGCCGAATTGTCTCCGCGTCAAACAGCCGGTGGCTAACATATGGCCGCATTATATGGCCGCGCAGAGCTCCGGCGCAACGCCGGGCGAATCCGCCCTTGTGCCGTCTTGAACACAAGCGCGCCGGACTTGGCTCTGCTTCTCAACCACTCTGCCAGCGTCGGGGCCAGGGCCGGCGCCTGGTCTTGCGGAGCCGAAAGCCTCGCACCAGCTCCAAGAACACGCCCAGGTCGCTGTCAAGATCCGTCTGTGTGGCATCGAAGTAAAAGGTGCGTATGGGGATGCCGCCGAGGTCGCGGCTGAGCCGCGGGTAGAGGGCCTCGGAAACGACGCCGTTCATACAAGTGAACGGGCTTATGTCCACGATCCCATCCACGCCCCGGCGCGCCAGGCACACGGCCTTGCCTACATTCAACACCATTTCCCCAATCGCTCCTTCCTGCGGCAGATAGGGCCGCGCCGCCTCCAACACCTCCCTAATCGAGGGCTCTTCATAGCCGGCGAAATCTTCGCGGAAGGGGGCGAGCAACTGCCGCTCGTCCCTGCGTTGGATCCAGGCACGCAGGCGCGCGACCAGGGCCTGGCGGGAGAAGCCGCGACCGTTGAGCCTCAGCAGGCGAAACTGCTCTGCGTTGCTGTACCAAACCCACTCGGCCACATCGGAAAGCCAGGTCTCGGCCCCGTATTGTTCCAGTTTCCGCAGCAAGTCGCGGTTAGAAAAGCAGTTCAGACGGCAGAAGATCTCGCCCACCACCCCGATCAGGGGTCTGGCCGGATCGCGCTTGAGCGGCAGGCGCCGGAAGCGATCCCGGCAACGCACTAACGCGGTGCGAATAGCACGCATCTGAGGGCCCGCTTCGAGCGGCGCCCTCTCGATCGCCTGCGCCACTTCCTCGATGCAATCCGCATAAAGTTTGTCAGCCGCGCCTGGCTCCGCTTCGTAAGGCCTGTGCTGGAGCAGCAGCTTGAGCAAGATGTCGCTCGCCACTACCGCGCGCCAGCCCGTGCGGTGCAAGGCGGCGGGCATCTCATAGCCATCGGCGCAGCTTGGCGACATGACGCCAGTTTCAGCGAACCCGCACCGGCGGAGGAGATGACGAAGGTGAACCGCATACTGTCCGAAGCGGCAGGGGCCGTCAGCGCCCGGCATGAGCAACACAGTGCGCGCCGGATCGGCGCCCTGACGCGTCAGCACCTTCAGATAATCGCCCAGTGTGATCTTGGCCGGGAAGCACTCGTCGCCGCCCGTGAAGCTCTCGCCGAGCTGGAGAGTAAGAGCGTCGGAAGGCGGGGTGACTTCCGCGTCCAACCCCACCGCGCGGAAGGCGGCTGCGAACAAGCGCGCGCCCCCATAGAGCATGGCGTGAATGAAGATCTTGCGACCTTCAAGCCCGGTGGTTTGTGCACTCGCCACGGCCCGGGTCCCTACTTCTTGAATGCCAGCATAATGCGCGCTTGGGCAGGGCCGCAAACGCGTGCCTGAACACGGTCATCTGACGGCCATGAAGAAGCTGCGGCCCGCCCCCGAGTCTGCGCTCATGCCCAATTGCTCTGCCCGGCAGCATTCCAGCTCGCGGAAGCCCGCCTGGCTGAGAGCGAGGAGGACTTGCTCGGCGGGGTAGCATCTCTCCAGAATCTCGATGTCGTAGCGTCGCCAAGCGTTTTCCCAGCGGAACAGGGTCAGCCGGGCCCTGGCCAGGCGGCGCTTGCTGTCGTAGCTTCCCTGCAACACCCAGACGCGATCCGATCTCACGCTGGCCGAGGTTCCCCGCCACACGCTGCGAAAGCAGGCCTCCATGTTCAAATCGAACACAAACCACCCGCCCGGGCGCAGCACCCGGTAGACGTTCTCGAATACGGCTTTAAGCTCAGCCGGCTCCAGTATGTGATTGAGGCTGTCAAAGGTGGAAACCACGGCGTCAAATTGCGCCGCGAAGCCAAAAGCCCGGGCATCCGCCAGCACGAAGTCCGCTCCGGGAGCTCTTTTGCGCGCGTAACGCAGCATCTGTTCCGAGCAGTCCAAACCCACAACCCGGCAGCCGCGGGCCAGCAGTTCGGCCGCGAGGTGACCCGCGCCGCAGCACAGATCGAGCACCCACGCGCCGGGTCGCAAGCGCTTGAACAGGGCTCTTTCCAGCGCCGGCCGCGCTTCGCGGTGAAACTGTGCGGCCCATTCGCGGTCATAAAGCCAGGCAAATTCGTCGTATGCCGCCGGCGCCCTCATCTTTCTGGTGTAGCAGACACGCCGGCGGCAGATTTGCTAGCTATGATTTGAGGCGACAGCACCATGCGCATCACATTCGGATTGGCTTTGTTGCTAGCGGCGGGAGCGTGCGCCTCCCAGCAAACACGGCGCGAGGTCACCACGCCCGCGTCGCCGGCTGAAGACGCACGGCCTAACAGCAATCGTGTCCCCGAGGTCTACGCCATCCCGGCCCAGTTCGAGCGCGTCCTAATCCTTCGCTTCAAGTACCAGACGGATCTGCTGGCCGGGCTGGAACGCATGGCGAAGGAACACAAGATTCGCAATGCGGTGATACTGGCCGGCGCCGGCTCGGTGCGGGGCTACCACGTGCATTCGGTAAGTAACCGCAGTTTCCCTTCGCGAAACGTTTACGTGCGCGACCCCACCCATCCCGCCGACCTCGTTAGCATGAACGGCTACGTGATAAACGGACGCGTGCACGCCCACGTCACGCTCACCGACGGGGAGAAAGCCTTCGGCGGGCACCTGGAGCCCGGGACCGAAGTTTTCACTTTCGCCGTAGTTACCCTGGGCGTGCTCCGCGAGCCGGTAGACCTAACCCGGGTGGACGACAAGACCTACCGCTGAGCCAGGACCAAGTTCAGGCCTGCACGCTCGCCAGCAAGTCAGCCACGAAGCGGCGGCTGGTGTCCACCAGCTCCCAGGCGCCGGGCCAAAAACACAGGTCCACGCACCACCACTGAATCCCCGGGATGTTCAAAAGCAGCGGCGCCAGGCCCTTGAAGTCAATGAAGCCCTCGCCGAAAGGCCGGTGGGTGCTGGTTTCCTCGTGATGTAGGGTGCCGTCGGAGTCAATCAGATGGATGTGCCCGATGCGACCCTCCAGGCGGCCCAGAAATTCAGCCACGCCGCCTGCCAGCGTCTCTTTCTCGCCGTGCTGGCGCGCGCCCACGACGGAGCACATGTAGGCGTGGGAGGTATCAAACAAGATTTTAAAGTTCGGGTGACCCACCGCCTCGTGCAAGCGCAGCACTTCGGAGGGCTTGTTGAAGGCGAAGCCGGGTTCGAACTCCCAGACCACCAGCACGCCCGCCTGCTGCGCTATTTCCGCCGCCTCCTGCCAGAGTTGGGCCACCCGCAACATGGCCACCTCGTACTGATCCGCGGGGATGCTGCCCGGGGCCGCCACCGTGTCCACGCGGATGCAAGGGCTGCCCAAATCGGCGCACATCTCGATGTTGCGGCGAAACAAATCAAGGTAGCTCTGCTTGTCAACTACGACCGGATTCACCGAGGTGAAATCAGCCGCGTAGCCGGACACGCCCAAATTCAAATCCGCCAGCATGCGCACGACCTCACGTCGCGACTCCTTCGTGGGATATGCCTCCAAGGTCACATGCGGCGGGAAGCCGCAAATCTCCACGCCGTCGTAGCCCACCTCGGCCAGCCGCCGGACGACCCGGTCAAACGGCACCGGGTTGCTGGCGTACTCGCCCCATGCAAACGCCCAACTGCCGATGGATATCTTCATAGTGCCTCCCCAATCGCTCTCTCAAGCCGCCTTCTTCACCTTCACCCAGCGCCCGCTCTGGCAGGCCTCCAGCACCGCATCCAGCACGAGCTGGCACTTCAGACCGTCTTCAAAAGTAGGCGAAATCGGCTTGTCCTCCGCGATGGCGAACAGCAGATCCGCCGCCTGATTGGCGAAAGTGTGCTCGTAGCCGATGGCGCAGCCGGGTACCCACCACCGGTTCATGTAAGGATGGACTTCCTCCCAAACCGAGATCTGCTTCCAGCCCTGGATGTGCTTGGGTTCGCGCGAATCGAAGTACCACAGCCGCGTCATGTCCTCCAAGTTGAAATACAGGCTGCCGTATTCGCCGTTGATCTCAAAAATGTTGCCGTTCTTGCGCCCGTTGGCGAAGCGGGTGGCCTCGAAGTGCCCGATAGCGCCGTTGGCATACTGGCACACGAAAATGGCCGCGTCCTCGATTTCCACCCTGGCCCGGCCCCCTTCCGGCCTTTCACGCTCGCTGACAAAGATGCGGCTGACGCCGGCCACCGAGTCAATCTCACCGGCCAGATAGTTGGAGATGTCCACGATGTGCGAGTGCAAATCACCGGTGACGCCGGAACCGGCCACGGCCTTGTCCATGCGCCAGACCAGAGGAACCGCAGGATCCATGGTCCAGTCTTGCAGGTACAGGGCGCGGAAGTGATAGACCTTGCCGATGCGCCCTTCCTCGATCAACCGCCGCGCGAAAGCGATGGCGGGCACGCGGCGATAGTTGAACCAGACCGTGTTCAGCTTGCCGCTCTTGCGGGCGGCCGCCACCATGCGCTCGGCTTCCTCGCCGTTCATGGCCAGCGGCTTTTCGCAACAGACGATCTTGCCGGCCTCCAAGGCGGCAACGGCAATATCGTGATGAGTGTTGTTGGGCGAGCAAATGTCAACGATCTGCACTTCCGGATCTTCGATCACTTGCCGCCAGTCTGTGACCGCTTTTTCCCAGCCCCAGCGCCGAGCAAAATCGTGAACCTTGGGACTGCGCGCACAGACCACGCGCAGGCGCGCCTTGAGGGGCGGGTCAAAAAAGATGGATGCCTGGCGCCAGGCGTTGGTGTGAGCTTTGCCCATGAACTTGGCGCCGATCATACCGATACCGATGGTTGCGCTCATATCCCTCTCCTCTCTGCTTGTTCGCGCGGCAACTTGCCACGAGGTTGTTCCTATTCAGATATAACAGGACAAGCCGTGCCGGCAAGGGGAGGCTTCAAAAACGGGTGCGCGGGCTGCGCCGAATCTGCTCCAGCAAGGCCGCCAGCTCAGCCACCTTATCCGGGAATTGCGCAGCCAGGTTGTTGCGCTCGCCGGGATCCACCGCCAGATCGTAAAGCTGCGGCTGCGGATCGTTGCCCAGCTCGGTGTTAGTGTTCTTGTTGTAGCGCGCGCCCTGACTGGGTTGCACGTATTTCCAGCGGCCCACAATCACTGAAAGCGAGCCCGCCTGCTCGACCAAATGAGGCCTGCCCTGCTGGTCCGCGCCCAGCAGCGCGGAAATGATGTTGAAGCTGTCCGGAGCGGCATTTTCCTCCAGTTTGGCCCCGGTCAAGAAGGCCAGCGAGTGAAACAGATCAATCTGGCTCACCAGGGCGGGCGAGTCTCCCGCACGAGAGATGCGCGCCGGCCAGCGCACGATGAAGGGAACCCGCGTGCCGCCTTCGAAAATGCTGTACTTGCCGCCGCGCCACGGCCCCGCCGGCTTGTGGTCGCCCAGCTTCTCGACGGCCTGGTCCTTGTAGCCGTCGTCCACCACAGGCCCGTTGTCGCTGGTGAAGATGACAAGGGTGTTGCGCGCCAGCCCGTACTTGTCCAGGGTCTCCAGTATCCGCCCGACGCACCAGTCAAGCTGGAGGATGACGTCGCCCCGCGGCCCCATGCCGGACTTACCGGCGAAACGCGGGTGGGGAACACGCGGCACATGAATGTCGTGCGTGGCAAAGTACAAGAAGAACGGCCCGCTACGGTGCTGTTCGATGAAAGAGACAGCTTTGGCCGTGAAAACGTCCGCCATGTCTTCATCCACCCAGAGGGCCTTCTTGCCGCCGCGCATGTAGCCGATGCGGCTGATGCCGTTGACGATTGCCATGTCGTGACCGTGGCTAGGATGCATCCTGAGAAGCTGCGGGTGGGTTCTGCCGGTGGGCTCGCCCGGGAAAGGCTTCTCGTAGCTGACCTCGATCGGGTCGTTGGGATCCAGGTTTACTACGCGGCGATTCTCCACATAGACGCAAGGCACGCGGTCGCCGGTGGCCGGCATGATGAAAGCGTAGTCGAAGCCGATCTCCAGCGGGCCCGGCTTGATCTCACCGTTCCAGTCAATCTTGCCCACGCCCAAACCCAAATGCCACTTGCCCACCACCCCGGTCGTATAGCCCTGGCGCTTGAGCATGGCGGGCAGCGTGGGACGGCCAGGCTCGATGATCAGGGCCGCATCACCCGGCAACACACCGGTGCCCTTGCGTCGCCAGGCGTACTCCCCGGTGAGCAAGGCGTAGCGCGAAGGCGTACAGGTAGCAGCGGGCGAATGCGCATGTACAAACCGGATGCCGGAGCCCGCCAGCCGGTCAATATTCGGTGTCTTGATGCGGCGCGCCCCATAGGCGCTGACATCGCCGTAACCAAGATCGTCGGCATAGATCAAAACGATATTAGGCCGCTCCCCGCCGCTTGCTTGATGCCACCCTCGGGCGCCGCCAGCCAGCAACCAGGCGCTCGCCTGCGAAAGAAATGCGCGTCGGCGCATCGGATCACCTCCGCATCAACAAGTAATTTGCCTAAGTTGTATTGTAACCCACAGCCGCTGGCTTTGCGCTGTACTATGGCAGGTAAGTGGACGGCTGGAGCATTCTGGCTCAGATACTGATCCTGCTGGGCTCGGCGACCCTGCTGGGCCTGCTGGCGCAGCGACTGGGGCAAAACGCCATCACCGGGTACTTGCTGGCGGGGGTTCTGCTGGCGCCTTATCTGGTGCGTGCGGCCGGGCGCGACGCAATTAGATTGCTGGCCGAAATCGGCGTGGCGCTGCTGTTGTTCACCATCGGGCTGGAGTTTTCGCTGACGCGCTTGCGCGCGCTGGGGGCGCGCGTAGCCTGGCTGGGGGCGGCCCAAATCGGCGCGACGACGCTAATAACTGCGGCATGCGCCTGCGCGGCGGGGATGAGGACGGCTCCGGGAATTGTCGTGGGCCTGGCGGCAGCCATGAGCAGCACCACAGTCGTGATGCGGCTGCTCTCAGAGCGCAGCGAGCTGGACAGTGCACACGGGCGTGCGGCCCTGGGCGTGGCCCTGATCCAAGACCTGGCAATCGTGCCCGCGATGCTGTTGGTCCCGCTGCTGGCCAGCAGCGAACAAGCAGGGCAAGGGCTGCGTTTGCTGGCCGCGGCGCTGTTGAAGGCCGTCGTCCTGCTGGCTGCCATTTACGCTTTGATGCGCGGGCTGGCGCCCGTGCTGCTGCTGAAAGCGGCCAGCGCGCGGAACCGCGATCTGCCCGTTCTGCTTTCCGGCGTGGTGTGCTTGGGCTCGAGCTGGATTTCGCATTGGTTGGGACTATCGGCTAGCTTGGGAGCCTTTGCAGCCGGCATTATTCTTTCCGAGTGCGTGCTGGCGGAACAAATCCGAGCGGACGTGATCCCGCTGAGGGCCGCTTTCCTGCCCTTGTTTTTTACCTCGGCAGGGATGCTGGCCGGGCCCGGGGATTGGTCCACGCTGGGCCTGGCGGCCGTCCTGGTGGCAGCGCTAGTGCTGATAAAGACGGGGGTAGTCTTAACCGCAAGCTTGGTTTTGCGGATGACCGCCAGGGATGCCTTGCGGGCAGGAGTATCGCTGGCCCAGGCGGGCGAGTTTTCTTTCGTCCTGCTGGGATTCGCGCGTGATGCCGGACTGCTGGACGAAATGCTGTTCCGGTTGCTCTTGACGGTCTCGGTGCTCAGCCTGTTGTTGGCGCCGCCCCTGGTGTCATTAGTCGCCCGGCTGGCTGTCCCAACCACGAGTAGGCAGGGGCGGGCCGGGACGGCGGAGGGGAGCAGGAGCGGCCATGTCGTAGTGATCGGCTATGGACCCGCTGGCCAGCAAGTGGCAGGCAGCCTCCGCGAACATGGCGTACCCGTGCTGGTGGTAGATCTGAACCCTCGCACGGCGGCTTTCAGTTCGCCCGGGCTGCCCATCGAATACGGCGATGCCACGCAACAGGAAATTCTCGAGCGGGCCGGGGTGCCCCGAGCGCGCGCAGTGGTGGTGACCATTCCGGATCCGCTCACGGCGCGGCACGTGGTGGCGCAGGCGCGCCATCTGGCTGCACAGGCTCCGGTAATTGCGCGAGCGCGGTACCACATCCATTCAGAGTCGCTGGCGGCAGCGGGCTCCGATCGCGTAGTCAGCGAAGAGGTCATCGTGGGGCGCGAGCTGGCGCACCAGACTTTGCAAGCGCTGGCAGCCAAGCCATGAAGCGCGGCCCGCAGGCCGCGCTAAGCTAGCTGTCATGAGCAAGGAACCTTTCCGCCTGGACGGCAAAGTTGCTCTGATAACCGGGGCAGCCAGGGGCATCGGTGAAGCCACAGCTCGCGTATTCGCCGCAGCTGGCGCCGAGGTTATCGTGCTGGACTTGAACCGGGAGCGTGCCGAAGCCCTGGCGGCAGAACTGCCCCACGCGCGGGCTCTGGCTTGCGACGTGACTTCCGAAGACCAGGTGGGCGGCGCCATCGGCTCGCTGGCGCGGCTGGACATCCTGGTAAACAACGCAGGCATAGGTTTAGTTGGGGGCATCGAGCAAACTTCCCTTGAAGACTTTCGCAGGCTGTTCCGCGTGAACGTAGAGGGAATGTTCTTGGTGACGCGGGCCGCCTTGCCTTTGTTGCTGGCTTCGCGGGGATCAATCATAAACATCGGCTCGGTGGCGGGCCTTATCGGCGTCCGGCAGCGTTTCGCCTATTGCGCGACCAAGGGGGCGGTGATAGCTATGACCCGCCAACTGGCAGTGGATTACCCCAAGCAACTGCGCGTCAACTGCATCTGCCCGGGAACCGTGGATACTCCCTTCGTGGAGGACTACCTGGAACGTCACCACAAGCACGAAAAAGAGAAGGTGCGCGCTGAGCTGAATGCGCGGCAGCCTATGGGCCGGCTTGGCCGCCCGGAGGAAATAGCTTACTTGGCGCTGTATTTGGCCAGCGAAGAGGCTGCCTTCGTGACAGGCTCCATCTTCACCATTGATGGAGGCTGGACGGCGGCTTGAGGCCGGGAGGCCGGCTCACTGCTCGGGGTGCATCTGCTCGGCCAGATAGCGCTCGTAGCCGATTTCGCCGATCTGGTGCAGTTGCTTTTCCAGCCAGTCGGCGTGCCCCTCCTCCTCGGCGAGTAGCTTTTCGAACAGTTCGCGCGTGCCGTTATCCCCGGCCTCCTCGGCCAGCCTGACGGCCCGGTTATACATCGCCACCGCCTCCAGTTCCAGAGCCAGATCGCTCTCGAGGGCGCCTTGCGTGTCCTTGCCGACCCGCAACTTGAGCGGCGGGGTCATATTCGGCTCACCTTCGAGGAACAAGATGCGCTCGATCAGCTCCTCGGCATGTTTCATTTCCTGCACGGAGATCTTTTTCCAAGCCGGGTAAAGCCGGAGGTATCCCCAGTGGCGGCTCATTTCTGCATGGAGGAAATACTGGCTGAGGGCGGTCAGCTCTTCCGCCAGGGCTTCGTTCAACGCCGCCAGCACTTTCTCGTTACCGCGCATAAAGTGTCCTCGCCCTCCTTGCGTCACTCACAGTATATAAACAAAACACACCGGCCCGCTGCGCTACTTTATCCGCTCGTCGCGTTCGATCTTACCGTCACGGATATGGATGACCCGGTGCGCGTGCATGGCGATATCATGCTCGTGGGTCACCAGCACGATAGTATTGCCCTGCTGATGCAGGCGGGCGAAGATGCCCATGATTTCGTTGCCGGTGGCCGTATCGAGGTTTCCGGTGGGCTCGTCGGCCAGCAAAATGGAGGGGTTGTTGACCAAAGCGCGCGCGATGGCCACGCGCTGGCGCTGGCCGCCGGAGAGTTCGCTCGGCTTGTGGTACATGCGGTCTTCCAGATCCACCTGGCGCAGCGCCTCGATCGCCCGCCTCATGCGCACTTCCGAGGGCAGTCCGGCGTAAATCAAAGGCAGCTCCACGTTGTGCAAGGCGGTAGCCCGGGGCAGCAGGTTGAAGGTCTGGAAAACGAAGCCGATTTCTTTGTTGCGGATGCGAGCCAACTCATCATCGCTTAAATCGCTGACCAGGCGCCCATTGATGTAATAGCGCCCGCTGGTGGGAGTGTCCAGACACCCGATCAAATTCATCAGAGTGGACTTGCCCGAGCCAGAGGGCCCCATGATGGCCACGTATTCACCGCGCCGGATTTCCAGATCCACGCCGCGCACGGCGTGAATCTCCACTTCGCCCATCAAGTAAGTTTTCCAAAGATCGTAAGTGCGAATTACGATCCCGTCCCGGCGCAATTGCTCGCCGATATCTGCTGCTTCTTCTGCCACTCGCGCCATAGCTACCTTCCTAGTTGACTACCGCTTCAACCCTGATCGGGCCGCACCGGGGCCCGGTTGTCCACTTTTATCCGGGCGTAATTGCGCACGGTGCGGATCACGCGGTAACTGCCAGTAATAATCTCTTCGCCTTCCTTCAAGCCGCTGATGACTTCAATGTCGGTGGCCCCCGTGATGCCGGTCTCGACCTTGCGGAAAACCGCTTTGTCGCCTTGGATTACGAACACGCCCTGGATCTCCTCCTTGCGCGCCTTCTCGGCGGCAGGATCCGGCCTGGCCGCGGCCGAAACAGCGCCCTTGCGCGGCTCCTCCAGGTCACCCCGCTGCCGTACGGTCAGCGCTTGGATCGGTATAGTAAGGACGTTTTTGCGTACGGCGGTGGTTATCTTCGCCGTGCAGGACAAACCGGGGCGGATTTCCTCGGGCGGGTTGTCCAAAGCAATAACCACTTTGAAGTCCTTGGCTTCCTGGCTGGAAATGGCGCTCTGGGAAGCCGCCAGGCCGGTCGAGCGCAAGATGGCTGTGTTGCCGATTTCGATCACGTGGCCCTTGAAAACCCGGTTGGGGATGGCGTCAATGCTGACATCAGCAGGCTGCCCCAGTTTCACGTTGACGATATCGGTTTCGTCCACCTTGACCTCAGCCGTGATAAGCGACATGTCCGCGATGGTCATAATCAGGCTGGCGGGAGAATTCTGGATGCCTGGCACGACCGTCTCGCCCACGCGCACAGGCAGGTTGGTCACCACGCCGTCCAGGGGCGCCACGGCGAACGTACGCTGGAGCACGTCGCTGGCCCGGCGAAGATTGGCCTGGGCCAGCGCCACGCGCTTCTGTGCTGCCGCCAATTGGGAAGCAACCTGCGCCCGCTGCGCGCGCACCTGCGCCAGCCTGGCCTCGGCCTCGCGCACAGCAGCTTGCCGGGCCTCGTACTCAATGCGGCGCTCGTCGTAGTCCTGCTGGGAAATCAGCCTCTCGCTCCACAGCTTCTGGGCCCGGTTGAACTTGAGGCGCGCCTGCTCGAGCTCGGCTCTGGTACGGTCCAGCGTAGCCTGTGAAGTGGCCAGATTCTCATCGGCCACGCGCAGGGCAGCCTCGGCCGCGGCCGATTCGGCTTCCGCCTGGCTCAGGGCGGCTCGCTGCGCCTGCACTTCAGCCTCCGGCTGTACGGATTCCAGCCGAGCAAGCAATTGACCCTTGCGCACGCGGTCACCTTCTTTGACTAGGATCTCGGTGATGCGAGCCGGAGTGGGAGCATTGGTCCCTATGTTTATGTAATTGCGTGGCTTGATTTCCCCCGATGCAGTCACCAGCGAGACCAAATCCTGGCGCAGGACGCGGCCGCTCTGCACGGTGACCACGCCGCGCTGGTTATACTTGACCCCGCCGTATACTCCTCCCGCGATCAGCACAACCACTAGCAAGCTGATCCAGATCTTCCATTTGCGCTTCACACGCCTCTCCTCAAACACTCAAGACGATCACGCTGGGCCGCATGTTCCCCCGGCGGGTTGTTTTGGGCCGCGGTGACCCTGCTAGAGCGCACCCAAATTAAAATCATAACACTTCGCCTGCTGAACCGCCGCGGCTCCACTCCAAGACACCATTCGGGTGCCAAGCGATTCCGCGAAGCCGAGTGTGCAGGCGGTAGGCCAGACCGCACCCTCCTCAGGGCGCGGCACAATAGGCGCCATAGGCGGCGCGCCCCACCGTACTAAGGACGGTCGCCGGAATCATACCTGATGAACACGGAAGCGCCCTCGGTCTCCATCACGTTCAAGGCCCGGCGGCCACCCAGTGGAACGTCCTCTAAGGTGCGGTCATCTGTTTTTCTGACGCCCTTTCTGCCCGGGCCGGGGCCGACCAGGCTCATCGTCGTCGGTAGCTCCTGGCCTGGAGCGGATTCTCGGCGCATTCTTCTTGCACCATTCTTCCAAGGCGGCGCGCAGGCGCTGGACCATTTCGGGGCGCTGGCCCGACAGATCGTTCTTTTCGCCGACGTCGGCCTCCAGATCGAACAACTCGATCTTGCCGTTGTTGTCCACAAGCTTCCAGCGACCGTGGCGAACCGCTCGCTTGCCTTCACCGCCGTCCCAAAACAGCCATTCGTGAACCGGTCCGGCGGCTTCCCCGGTGAGATAGGGCAGCAGGTTCTTGCCGTCGTAAGCGCGATCGGCCGGCAGTTTAGCCCCGACAGCAGCGGCTACGGTGGGCAGGATATCCATGCAAATCACCGGCTCATGGAACGCCGTATTGGAAGCTAGCCGGGCCGGCCAACTCACCATGAAAGGCACGCGAATGCCACCTTCGTAAACGCTGTGCTTATAATCGCGCAACACGCCATTGTCGGAGGCATTGTTGCGGGCGCCGCCGTTGTCGGAGAGGAAGAAGACCAGAGTGTTTCTTGCCAGCCCGGACTTCTCGAGTTCATCCAGCAGCATGCCCACCGCGCGATCCTGGTGGTGCAGCATGGCCAGATAAATGTCGCGGTTGCGTCTGCCGGTGTCGTACTTGCGGATGGTTTCTTGGGGAGCCTGGAGCGGGGTGTGCACGGCGTTGAAAGCAAGGTAAAGGAAAAAAGGTCGCTTCTCGTGCTTGCGCACGAAGTTCACCGCCTCGCGCCCCAGGTTGTCGGTAAGGTAGCCGGTGTCTTCAATCACCTTGTCGTTGCGCCAAATGGAACGGTAATCCTCCGACTGCGGTTTCAAATCGAAATAGTCATGAGCGCCGTGGCCCAGAAAACCGTAGAATTCCTGGAAGCCGCGGTTTACCGGGTGGTAGGGCATTTCAAGACCCAGATGCCACTTGCCGAAGGCGCCGGTGGCGTAGCCGTGTTGGCGCAGGATATCGGCCATCGTGATCTCCGTTAGCGGCAAACCTGCGCGGGAATCCGAGGCGGTGTAAAAGCCGAAACGCTGCTGATAGCGACCCGTCATTAATGCGGCTCTGGTGGGCGCGCACACATAGGCCGAGACATAACCTTGGGTGAAGCGCACGCCGCTGCGGGCGATCCGGTCAATGTTGGGGGTGCTGATCTCCTTGGGGTGGTCGTAACAGCTAAGGTCCGCATAGCCGTGATCGTCGGACACGATGACCACGACATTGGGGCGGTCGGAAGCGGCCGCGCGGGCGGCAAGCGAGTAACAAGCGCCGGCCAGGAAGCGCAGGGCCTGCCGCCGGCTGAGGTGGGCCTGGCAAAAGCGCTGCATTGTTTCACTCCAACAAGCACAGGCTATGGTTGCGGCTTTGAGGCCGCCAGAAGCCGTTTCAATTGCCGAACCACTCCGGAATAGGATGGATCGGCGGCCAGGTTGTGGTATTCCTGGGGGTCCATCTCGTGGTCGTACAGTTCGACGCCCTGCCGGCCTTCGTCCCACTCGGTGTAACGGTACCGCGCGGTTCGGATCGAGCGGCCCAGGGTCTTGCCGCGCGTGACAACCGTGTAAGCGGGGCGGGGCCAGGGGCCATCGGGAGCCCGCAAGAGGGGTACGATGCTAGGAGCTTGCAGGCCCGAGGGAGGGTTGAGGCCAGCCAATTCGGCCAGGGTTGCATAAAGGCTCACCAGTTCGACGGGCTGGCGGCACACGGCGCCGGGAGGTTGGCTGCCTGGCAGGGCGATGATCAAAGGAACGCGCGCCGACCTTTCAAAAAGTGTCACTTTGTTCCACCAGCCGTGCTCGCCTAGATGCAGGCCATTGTCCCCGAAGAAGACGATGAGCGTGTTGGAGGCGGCCGGCGAAGCCTCAAGCGCGGCCAGTAGCTTGCCGAACTGAGCGTCCATGAAGCTGATGCAAGCGTAATAGGCACGGCGGAACTCCCGCCCCTCCTCGACGCCCAGATTGTGCCGGACGGGCGGGAGGGCCGCAGAGGGTATATCATTTTCATCGTCGGCGGGACCTTCGGGCGCGGGGATCTTTTCGAGCGGGTAAGGCTCGAAATATTTCTTGGGTGCAACGTAAGGGTCGTGCGGTTTGCGGAAGCCCACAGCAAGGAAAAACGGCTTCTCGCGCTTCTCCTTGAGCAAGCGGATGGCTTCGCGCGCGATAAGGCCATCGGGCTGGTCCTCGTCTGTGCCCTCGGCCGCTATCCAGTGAAAGAAGGCGAATTTACCCCCCGTGAGATTGCGCCCTTGACCGGTTCTTCCGATGTTGCTGGAGGGGCGAGGGTCGAGCTGGACATCCCAATCGTCGGGTCCGTCCATGCCGTCGTGGTAGACCTTGCCTACCCGGGCAGTGAAGTAGCCATTTCGCCGCAGGAATTGTGGCAGGAAAACAACGTCTTTCAAAGTGGAGTGCGGCGGCGTGCGGTTGTCGAGGACACCGGTGACTTCCGGATACCGGCCGCTCAACAGAGAGGTCCGGCTGGGATTGCAAACCGGGTACTGGCAGTACGCGCGATCGAAGCGCACGCCGCGGCGCGCCAGGCGGTCAATGTTGGGCGACCGCACTGTGGGATGGCCGTAGCAGCCAAGATCGGTATTCAGATCATCAACGGCGACCAACAGTATGTTAGGGGGCTGCCTGCTGGCCCGACCCAAGGCGGCTGCCAGAGCTGCCAACGGCGCTCGGATGCGCACGCGCGCACTCAGGGCGTGCCCCGGTGAGCACGAGCTAAGGGGCAGCCCACCCTGGCGCGGCTTCATCCAATGCAAACAGCAAGTATAGCAGGGAACTCCCCCGCGGCCCAAGCCGCGCTGGGCCTTTTCACGACGGTCATCGCACAACCCATGACGCCAACAGGCACTTTGGAACTGGAGGGCTTCATCGGGCGGGAACCTCGCTGTGGCCTTGCAACCTCTGGTCGGGCCGCGGGGATTTGAACCCCGGACCTCTTGCACCCCAAGCAAGCGCGCTAGCCAGGCTGCGCCACGGCCCGTAACCACCTATTGTAACGGATTCGCTAGGCGGTTAACATAGGCTGCATGGAGAAAACGAACTTCCTCGGCGCCTTCATCGCCATTCCGTTCTCGCTGGTAGCGCTCTACGCGCAAGCACCCACCCCCTTGATCTCCCCGGAGGTCCGCCCGGACCGCACCGTAACGTTCCGCCTCAACGCGCCCAATGCGCAGAAGGTCGAGCTGCGCCGCGAGGGCGCCACCGCCGTGCCCATGCAAAAAGACGAGCGCGGCATCTGGTCGGTGACCGTAGGCCCGCTCGAGCCGGATCTTTACGGTTACATGCTGGTCGTTGACGGCGTCGCGCTGCTAGACCCTTCCAACCACCTCATGAAACCTAATTTGCTAAACCCCCAGAGCATGGTGCATGTGCCCGGCCCGAAATCATTGCCCTGGGAACTCAACAATGTGCCGCACGGGATCATTCACAGGCACTTCTATCACTCCGATGTTGTCGGCGACGATCGCGATTTCTACGTCTACACGCCGCCGGGCTACGACCCGCGCGCCAACAAACGCTACCCTGTTCTCTACCTGCTGCACGGCTACAGCGACGACGCCAGCGCCTGGACGGCCGTGGGGCGCGCCCACGTGATTCTGGATAACCTAATTGCGCAAGGCAAGGCCAAACCCATGCTGGTGGTCATGCCGCTGGGCTACGGCGCGCCTGAAATCGCACGGCGGGGCGGCCCGGGTCTGCGTGACCAAGCCGCCTGGCGCCGCAATATCGAGCGGTTTCGCGATGCCTTGCTGAAGGAAGTTATACCGCTGGTGGAGAAAAACTATCGCGTGGCGCCGGAGCGCGTGCGGCGGGCCATTGCCGGGCTTTCCATGGGCGGGACGCAATCGCTTTACACCGGACTGAACACGCTGGAAACCTTCGCATACATCGGGGCCTTTAGCTCAGGCGGACTGTTGCCAGACTTCGATAAAGTGTTTCCGACGCTCGATGAGAAGGCCAACCAGAAACTGCGGCTGCTATGGATCGGCTGCGGGACCGAAGACCGGCTGATCGAAGGCAATCGCAAGCTCCTGGAGTGGCTGAAGTCCAAGGGCGTCAAATACACGTGGGTGGAGACACCCGGGGCGCACACCTGGCTGGTGTGGCGGCGCTATCTGGCCGAGTTCGCACCCTTGATCTTTTAAGTGAAAAGTCCCCTGCAAGGCCCTATATCGCCCTGGTTTACAGCCCGCAAACCGAACAGCCCGCCAGGGACCTCCAGCGCACGCTCGGACCCGCGCTGAACTCGCGGACGCAGATCGAGCCGGTTTGCATTCTCGACGCATCCTCGGTGGCGGAAATCCGCCGGACGCTCAAGCGCCTCATGGAAAGCCATTCGCAGGGATGGCGGATTCTCTTGAATTACACCGGCGGCACCAAGGTGATGGCAGCTTGCGCCGTGCGTGTTTTTTACGAGAAAGGAGGGCGACCGGCCGATGCCTCCTACCTCGATGACGGCGGACCCGGAGGCTCGCCTCGGCTGAGGTTCGACAACGGCGAGGAACACACCTTGCGGGGCCTCGACACGCTGGACCGAACCTCTGCTCGCTCAAGGCGGGGCTGGAGAGTTGAACATGCCGGTGTGGACGGGGGTAGATCTGATTGGCATTCAAACGTGAGAGAAGTGCTGCCGCCCCTGCGTCCGATCGTGCTGGGCGGTGACGACATGACCTTCGTTGCCGACGGTCGCATCGCCCTGGATCTGGCGGTTGCGGCTTTGCGGGAGTTTGAGAAAAACCAGGTACCGCATCTCGGGAACAATGGCAGCTCAATTCACGTGACGGCGTGCGCGGGCATGGCCTTGGTGAGGAGCCATGCAGGAGGCAGCCGTGCGCGTGCTTGGGAAGAATCGGGCCCTGGAGGCAAAAAGGGGTTGGCAGGAGCGCGGATCGAGGCGCTCGATCATATTGCCTGCGAGCGCTTGTGGGGTGTTGGAGAAGCTGCCTCATGACTTTACGCCGATCTGCGCACGCCGGAGGGCCTGAAGCTATGGTACTCGCGGTGGCATGGCGAAGATGCGGCGGGCGATACGCACTGCCCGATCTGGTCAAAGACGCCGGCCTGCCGTTGCTGTGCCCGCAATCGGCGCGCCGGGGCTAGCCGTTCGCAGCCGCTTCCGCTTCATCCGCCAGGACGCGGACGTGGTCGTCGAGGACCTCGACCCAGCCGCCGGAGATGCGCAGGCTCCCGGAGCCGCCTTCGCCGGCGTAGCTCAGGCGGCCTGAGCCCAGCTCGCTGAGCAGTGCGGCATGACCCGGCAACACGCCGATATAGCCGTTGCGGCAAGGTATTTGCGCCTCGCGCACGCGTTCGCGCACCCACAGGCGTTCCGGTGTGGCTACTTCCAGCAAGAAGCTATCCGCCATCTCGGCTCAGGCCTCCCGCTTCAAGCGCTCGGCGTGCTCGAGCACTTCCTCGATGGTGCCCTTCATGTAGAAGCATTGCTCGGGAATATCGTCGTGCTTGCCCTCGACGATTTCTTTGAAGCCGCGGATGGTGTCCTCAATCTTCACATACTTGCCGGGCAGATTGGTGAACTGCTCGGCCACGTGGAACGGCTGCGAGAGGAAACGCTGGATCTTGCGCGCGCGGGCGACGATCAGCTTGTCCTCGTCGGAAAGTTCATCCACGCCCAAGATGGCGATGATGTCCTGGAGATCTTTGTAGCGCTGGAGAATAGCCTTAACTTGTTGGGCCACGGTGTAATGTTCCCAGCCCACAATGCGGGGGTCGAGGATGCGCGAGGTGGAAGCCAGCGGGTCCACGGCCGGGTAAATGCCCAACTCGACGATCTGCCGGGAAAGGTTTGTGGTTGCGTCCAAGTGGGCGAAGGTCGTAGCCGGCGCCGGGTCGGTGTAGTCGTCGGCGGGAACGTAAATCGCCTGGACGGAAGTAATTGAGCCGCGCTTGGTCGAGGTGATGCGTTCCTGAAGCTCACCCAGTTCGGTGGCCAGATTAGGCTGGTAGCCGACGGCGGAGGGCATGCGTCCGAGCAAGGCAGACACCTCCGAGCCGGCCTGGACAAACCGAAAGATGTTGTCAATGAAAAGCAGCACGTCCTGGCCTTCTTCGTCGCGGAAATATTCAGCGGCAGTGAGCGCGGAAAGGCCTACGCGCAAGCGGGCACCCGGCGGCTCGGTCATCTGGCCGTAGATCAGGGCGCACTTGGACTTGCGCCAGTCGCGCGGGTCAATCACGCCGGACTGCTGCATTTCGAGCCAGAGGTCGTTGCCTTCGCGCGTGCGCTCGCCCACGCCGCCGAAGACCGAGACGCCGCCGTGTTTGAGGGCGATATTGTGGATCAGCTCCATGATGATGACGGTCTTGCCCACGCCGGCCCCCCCGAACAAGCCGATCTTGCCGCCCTTCAAGTAAGGCTCGATCAGGTCAATGACCTTGATCCCGGTCTCGAACATCTTCAGCTCGGTGGATTGCTCGGCAAGGGGCGGCGCCGGTCGGTGAATCGGATAGTACTTGCGGGCGTTGACCGGGCCCATGCGATCCACCGGCTGGCCGATCACGTTCAGAACACGACCGAGCGTCTCCGGCCCGACCGGCATCATCACCGGGTGGCCGAGGCTCTCGGCCTTCATGCCCCGTATCAAGCCTTCGGTAGGCTGCAAGGCGATGGTGCGCACCCGCCCTTCACCCAGGTGCTGGGCCACCTCAGTAATGATGTCAATCGGCCGGGGAACCTGAAAGCCTTCGCTGGTGATCCGAATGGCCGTGTTGATAACCGGAACCTTGCCTTCCGGGAACTGCACGTCCACCGCGGGGCCGGCCACCTGGATCACACGCCCGATGACACCGGCCGTCTCTCCGCCGGCCAGACGCTCAGTTACCTCTGTGGCAACCGTCTTCTCATCCATGCTCCTCGTAACCTCCCTTCAAAGCCCGACGCACACTGCCGTGGCTTACTCAAGCGCCTCGGCGCCGCTGACAACCTCGATCAACTCCTTTGTAATACTGGCCTGGCGCACCCGGTTCATGAACAGGGTAAGCCGCGCTATCATCTCGCCCGCGTTGTTGGTGGCCTGATCCATGGCGCTCATGCGGGCCGCATGTTCAGCCGCCACCGATTCCAACAGCGCATGGAAGACGGCGACCTCGACTGAGCGCGGCAACAAGCCCGCCAGCAACTGGGCCGGCGGCTGCTCGTAAATATAGTCAATCGCTCGCACCGCCGCAATCAGCTCGGCCGGCAACAGGCGCCACAGGCTCGTTCGCGACGCCAGCAAACTCTTGAACTCATTGTAAAGAAGGTACACGGCATCGGTTTCGGCGCGCTCGTAGCGCTCTATGATGAAGCGGGCAATGGCGGCCGCGTCCGCGTAGGAGAACCTCTGCGACAGCCCGGTATACTCAGCGGCGATCGCCGCCCCGCGTTTGCGAAAGAAATCGCGGCCTTTACGCCCGATAGTGACCAGCTCGACCTGCTGGCTGGCATGCTGGTTCAGAAAGGCCTGCGCTGCGCGTATCAGGTTAGTATTGAAGGCCCCCGCCAGCCCGCGGTCCGCGGTAATAAACACCAAAAGGATGCGCTGCTCGGGCCGCTGAGCCAGCAGGGGATGCGAAGCCAGCCGTTCGTCGCCCGCCACCGCCGCCGCCAAACGAGCGCGCAAGTCCCGGTATAGGGCAGCATAAGGCCGCCCCGCCAGCACCCGGTCCTGCGCGCGGCGCAATCTGGCGGCCGAGATCATCTTCATGGCCTTGGTCATCTGCTGGGTGTTGCGGACCGAGCGTATGCGACGGCGCAGATCAATCAGGCTAGGCATGTCAGCTCCGGTGCTCGGCCAGGAAGCGCTCTTTGAACTCTTTCAGAACGGCATGCATGCGGGCCCGCAGTTCATCGTCAATGCGCTTCTTTTCGCGCAACTCAGCCAGCAGGCCAGCATGAACATTATCAACGAAGCGGTAAAGTTCGTCCTCGAACGGCCGGCACTGCTCGACCGGCAGATCGTCCAAATAACCGCTGGTGCCTGCGAAAAGAATGAGAATCTGCTTTTCCACCGGCAGGGGCTGGAACTGCGGCTGCTTGAGAATCTCCGTCAGGCGCCGCCCGCGGTTCAACTGGAACTGCGAAGCCTTGTCCAGATCCGAACCGAACTGGGCGAAAGCAGCCAGTTCACGGTACTGCGCCAGTTCCAAACGCAACGTGCCCGCCACCTGCCGCATGGCGCGGATCTGCGCGTTGCCGCCCACGCGGCTCACCGAGAGACCGACGTTGATGGCCGGACGAATGTTGGCGTTGAACAGATCGGTTTCGAGGTAGATCTGTCCGTCAGTGATCGAAATTACGTTGGTGGGAATATAGGCCGAAATATCTCCGGCCTGGGTTTCGATGAAGGGCAGGGCAGTCAGGGAACCGCCGCCCAACTCGTCAGAGAGCTTGGCCGCGCGCTCGAGCAGGCGACTGTGCAGGTAAAAGACGTCGCCGGGGTAAGCCTCACGGCCCGGCGGCCGCCGGAGCAGCAAGGAGATCTCACGATAGGCGGCGGCGTGCTTGGAGAGATCATCGTAAATGCAGAGCGCGTGGCGACCGGAATCGCGGAAGTACTCGCCCATGGCGCAGCCGGCGTAAGGCGCGATGTACTGCATGGGGGCAGGGTCGGAAGCGGTGGCCGCCACCACAATCGAGTATTCCATCGCTCCGAAGTCCTCCAGCGTCTTGACCACCTGCGCCACGGTGGAGCGCTTCTGCCCAATGGCGACGTAGATGCAAACGACATCACCGCCCTTCTGGTTGATGATGGTGTCCAGGGCGATGGCGGTTTTGCCCGTCTGGCGGTCGCCGATGATCAGCTCGCGCTGGCCGCGCCCGATGGGAATCATGGCGTCAATGGCTTTGATACCGGTCTGCAAGGGCTCCTTGACCGGCTGGCGGTCCACCACGCCGGGCGCCAGGCGCTCCAGCGGGTTGTAATGAGTGGTGTGAATCGGACCTTTGCCATCCAGCGGATTGCCGAGCGCGTCCACCACGCGTCCCAGCAAGGCCTCGCCCACCGGCACAGACATGATGCGCCCGGTGCGGCGGACCTCGTCGCCTTCTTTGATCGCCGTCCAATCGCCCAGCAGGACCGCACCCACCTGATCCTCTTCCAGGTTGAGCGCAATGCCGGCCACCCCGTGAGGAAACTCGATCAATTCACCGGCCATGCAGTTATCCAAGCCGTGGACACGCGCGATGCCGTCGCCCACCGAAATCACCGAGCCTACCTCGGCTACGTTCACGGCCTGGTCGTAATGCTCGATCTCCTCCCGCAGCAGCCGTTCGATTTCGTCTGCTTGTATTCGCGCCATACCGTTTTCACTCCGCAGCCGGCGGCCTAGCTTTCACCGCCCGCCAGCCTTCGTTTCAACGTTTCAAGTTGCCCGCGAATTGAGCCGTCGTAAATGGTCGAACCTACCCGCGCCACCACCCCGCCGATCAGTTCCGGCTCCACCGCAAAGTGGGGCCTGGGCTGCCGTCCGGTCAGCCGCGCCAGCGCCGTCAGCAAAGCCTCGCGTTGGGGCGGGCTAAGTTCGCGAGCCGAAGCCACCTCCACGCGTAGGAAACCTTGTCTTTCATCCAGCAGCGTCTCCACCGCAGCGCGCATCTGCGCTAACAAGTTCATGCGACGGCGGCTGACCACTACCAGCAGGAAGCGGCGCACTAAGTCCGACAGATCCAGATCGCTCGCCAGCCGGGTAACGAGCCCGCGCTTTTGTGCCATGGCCACCGCGGGCGAGGAAAGCACGTTGCGGAGGGCAGGTGAAGAGCCCAGCAGGTCCAGGAAGGCGTCCAGATCTGCCAGTACGCGGCGGGGAGCAACACCGGCGCCGGGATCCAGCGCCAAATCCACCAGAGCGCGAGCGTACCGAGCAGCCACCGCCATCATTCAACTTGCCCCCATTCGCCGTTGCTCCAGGTTGCGCGCCACCAAGCGCAACAAGCCCTCTTCGACCTCCGGCGTAAGGCGCTGCCGGATTTGCCCCGCCGCCAGGGTTACCGCCAGTTCAGCCGCCTCGGCACGCAACTGCTGGCGGGCTGACTTGGCCAGGCTCTCGATTTCCTGCTCTGCCTCGGCCCGGATCTTGCGCAACTCCCAGTCAAGCTGCCGCTGGAGCCGCTCCTGCTCGACCGCAGCCTCCTGCCGCATGCTGGCGCGCATCCGTTCGATCTCAGCCTGCAAGCCGGCCAGCCGCTGCTCAATCTCAGCGCAGCGATCAGCGGCCTGCTGATGCAAGCGCGCGGCCTCGGCTATGGCGCGTTGAATCTCGTCGGTCCTCGTCCGAAAGAACTGACCCGCCTTGTTGCGCAGCAAGTATGCGAGAGCGCCCGCAAACAAGACAAAGTTGGCCAGCTTCCAGAGGTCCGCGTGCGCCGGCCCGTGTGCGGCATGGCCCGCTTCGCCCACTTGCGCGCCCGCCGTCTGGTGTGGTTGCCCGTAAATGCCGACACCCAGCAAAAGCACCGCAGTGAGCAGAGCACGGAGCGCTCTCACGCCACCCTCCCTTGAAGAATCGAATCTGCGATCAAGACCGCCAAGCGTTGGCAGTGGGCTTGCAGCTCGGCCCGGGCCAGCTCTAACTCTGCCTGGATTTGACCGCGGGCCTCGGCCACGACTGCCCGTGCCTGCTCTCTGGCTTCGGCTACTGCCCGGGCGTGATGTTCTCGCCACCGCTGGCGAGTGGCTTCCATTTCGCGGTACAGCTCTGTGCGCGCTGCCTGCAAGGCGCGCTCATACTCAGCGGTCTTGGCTGCGGCGCGCGCCAGCAATTCTTCGGCCTGCTGACGCATGCCTTCAGTGGCCTGCCGCCGCGCCTCCAAGACGCGCGCCAGAGGCCGGAAGAAGACGTGCTTGAGGTAAAGATACAGACAGAGCACCAACAGGAAAGTCGGGATCGCTTTGACAAGCAATCCTCCCAACGCGTGAAGGGTCGCTTCCATTGGGGTTGCGGCGGGGCAAGTGGCCGCGCTAAAGGATATAACGATCCTTTAAACTGCCACCCTACCACAGGCGCACCGGGCAGGTCAACCCTCGTATAGGGCCGTCAGATGGCGCCCCGGCGCTGCCGGAGCCACTCGGTGAAGGGCGCTGTTACCAGCTCGGCTTCAACCAGTCCGGGCAGAAGCACCGGCTAGAGCTATCGCAAACCGGATGAGCCCCGAGCCGAGCAGGCCGATCCAGCCGATCCACAGCTCTTCGCCCTACCCAGCCGTGTTACTGCCCTGTTTCTCGGACCAAAATCTGCCTTCGCCCAAGCCGATCCCAGGTCATGATTTGCAGGGCACGTGCCCATCACTTGAGAGGAAAGTACGTGACGACAGGGCCGTGTGGGCTGCCCACACGGTAGTACGGCGCCAACCGTGGCCCACCCTTAATTCGATCTCCCTCGATAAGGGCCGCCGCATTCCGCCGCCTGGGAATCTCGAAGAGTGATTCCGCGGCGAGAACCACTGGCCCGCGACTGAACGCGATCCAGCTCTTGCCGTTGCGGCCGGAGCGAACGTGGGCGGTCACGGGGAACTCGAACGTTACCCGGACGTGCTCGCCCGGCCTCCACAGTCGCCGCAGTCGGTAAAATCCAGAGCTCCGGCGCTCGATTCTCTGCTTGTTCCCGTTGACCTCCACGCGCATGTCCTTCGCACCCCACGGTAAAGCCAGATCGAGTGGAAACCACGCAGGCTCAGCCATTTCCAAAACGAGCAACACAGAACTGGCGAAGGGATAATCGCCGCGAACAACAAGTTTCAGCTTACGCTCGGGTATGGCGACGCTGGCCGGCAAATAGCTGGCGACCGACACTGCTTCCGAGGTAGCGCCTATCAGGTGGGTGGCGAACATTTCAAGTGCGCGCGGTCCGCTCGACGCGCAGCAATTCAACGAGGCCACGTACTTGCGCTCAGACGTGTTTGCCGCTGGGTGAGTAGACCAGGCGATGCCGTCCGGCGACTGCGATGCCATAAGTTGGTTAAGTACGGCGCGCTCGGCTTCCGCAGCATAGCGAGCCTCGCCGGTAATGCGGAGAAGCTGAAGCGAGAGCTGGATCCAGGTGGTGACCGAACAGACCTCAACAGGGTTCGTGGGGTCGAAAAACTCGGGCGGGGCGAAGCACTCCTTATTCTTGAAGCTCACATGAGCGAAGGTCCACGGCCCGCCTGTTTCGTAAAGGTGTCCAGTCCGGATATTCTCCCAGCCGTTCACAGCAGCTTGGAGGTAACGCGCTTGACCGGTCATGCGGTAGAGCTCGCCGTAGCCGAGCAAAACCGCCATAAGCTGATAAGCTTTGCCGTCACCGGGTCCGGAGACGTCCTGACGCTCAAGCATTGCGCTCATCAAGCGAAATTTCGGGTTATCTTCGCTCATGCGCACGATGTGCTCAGCGAACTCGAGAAAGCGCCGCTCCCCGGTCCGTTCGTATAGCATCACTATCGATTCAAGCAGTGTGCCCGACGACATGCCATGCCGTGTCCCGATCTGTGTCATGTCGCGCTTGCCGGGGCCGAATGTCTCCCGCAGTAAATCGCCCATGCGCACGCAGGCGCGGACGACAGCAGGATCAGGGTGAAATCGCTCGTAACTCAGCAGCCCGTAAATGTTGTACCGGTGTGTCCAAATGTCCCAGGAGCGCCACGCGTCCTCATCGGGGGGAGCATAAAAGCGCTTTTCCGGTGGATAAGTTCCCAGATAACCGTTTTCTTTCTGCGCAGCCAGCAGCCTGCGCACAGCCTCACGCAGTGCGGACAAGAGCTTGGGATCGTGGGTTTGCTCGTACGCAAGCGTCGCCGCATGGAGCCATTTGCCAATATGTTCGCCCTGCCACAGCGGGCTCGCTCCGACTTCCTCGCCCTGGGCCGCCCTTGAAACCCGCGGCTGAGTCCAGATCTCAATTGGCGTCCCTCGCTCGAAAGGCCCAAGCAAAGACGGATCGGCGGCCACGCGCCAAAGACGCCTTTCACGCCACAGCTTCAATCTTTCCCCGAGGATGCCGCCAACCTCCAGGGTGCGCTGCGGGCGCCAGGCATCCTTGATCCTAGGCGGCAGAGCCGCTCGACTCACCGAAAGGCTCAGGAGAAGGCACAAACAGACGCGCATGTTCCTTCCTTCACTCAAAAGGGTTGCTTGCGGTTGAACCGGCGAAGGCTCGCTACGTAAGCACCAGCAATGAACAAGGCCGCTGCGCACAGCGACCGGCATGAACGCAAGCTGCCCGCTTGATTCATCGCAGCCCTCGCGACCGCAGCCACTCTTCGGTTTTTCGCGGGTCGTAGTTCTCCGGGACTCGGGTCGGCATTTGTGCGTTCACCGCTTTGCGCCAGGCCTCGAGTTCCTGTTGAAGCTCCCGCGCCTTTTCGGGCCTCGATGCGGCCAGATTGAAGCGCTCTCCAATATCCTCCCGCAGGTTGTACAGCTCCAACCGCCCGTCCTCGTAACGCTCAATTAACTTCCACTCCCCTTTGCGGATCGCCCCGCTGGGCGTCATCGGCGTTAAAGCCTGATGTAGGTTATAGTGCGGATAGTGCCAGTAAAGGGCCTCCCGCTCAAGCGACCTTCCTCCCTTGAGCAGCGGAACTAAACTCTGTCCGTCCACCCCGCCCTGTGGCAGCGGCAAGCCGGCGATGTCGGCGATGGTAGGCAGCAGGTCTATGCTCGATACGGGAACCCTCGAGAGGGATCCGGGTGCGCTCACACCGGGCCACCTGATGATCAGCGGCACGCGAATACCCCCTTCGTATAGTGTCCCCTTTTCCCCACGCAACGGCTCCATAGAAGTAATGTGTTGAGGTTTGATCACGCCGCCGTTGTCCGAAGTAAAGATCACTACGGTGCGATCCGCTACCTTTAACTGCTCGAGTGTGGCCAGCAGCCTTCCGACAGCTTGATCAAGGCTTTCAATCATGGCGGCGTAGACGGGATGACTGTGAGACAAGCCGGGCCGGATGCGACCTTCGTACTCTTTGACCAAATGCTGCTTCCCCTGTATGGGCATGTGCACGGCAAAGTGAGACATGTAAAGAAAGAAAGGCCGCGACCCCACCTCCGACAGCCAGCCAACGGCTTCCTCAGCCAGGCGGTCCGTCAAATACTCCCCGGCCGGCCCTTCCTTGAGCGTAGGAATCCCATATGGCGCAAAGTAGGTTTTCGGTTGAGCAGCGTTGGTCCCGGCAATGTTACGGTCGAAGCCATGTTGTTCCGGATACGAACCCTCACCACCGAGGTGCCACTTGCCGATGCTAGCTGAAAGATAGCCCGCGGGGCGCAGCAACTCCGGGATCGTTGTCGCCTCGTGCGGCAGGTGCCGCACCCACTCCGGCTGTCTCAGCATCATTCCGGGTGGTTCCAGCCCGGGTATCCAGTCGGTCACCCGCAGACGCGCTGGGTACTGGCCGGTCAGGATGGCCGCCCGGGTTGGCGAACAGACCGGCGCCGCAGCATAAGCGTCCGTGAAGCGCATGCCTTCCGCTGCTAGCCGGTCAATGTTAGGCGTGCGGTAGAACTGGCTGCCGTAGCAACCCAAATCCGTCCAGCCCATGTCATCGGCTAGGATCAAGACGAAATTCCATTTGCCTTCGGCTTTTCTGGCCTGAGCCTGCCTGGCCAGGCCGAGGCCGAGCAAGCTTAAGAATTCGCGCCGCCCGAACTGGCGCCGATCACAATGTGCAGAGCTGCTTGCCGCCTGCATGTTCGTTCCCTTTATCAGTTGCTCCCGAAGTTCCCCACCCGGTCTTTGGGCTTGCGCTGCCGCCGGGCCTGGTAACAGGTTGGCAGCATAAACCGAGCCTAAACGTGCCACCGCCTCCCTTAGCTTTTAGCTTTCAAAAAGTCACCTTCAGAGCCATGTTGATCTCGCGCGCTCCGTGGCCGAGCACTGACGTCACGGTGCCGAACGCCGAACTGGTCGGTGTCGTGTTCGGGTTACCGAACTGGGCGTGGTTAAGCGTGTTGAACGTCTCGAATTGATACTCAAGCACATATCGCTCCCTAAAGCGAAAGTTCTTGGCCAGCCCCACGTTGAAGTTGTTGATCCCGTCACGGCGCACGTTGTTGAAGCGCGTCGACAGACCGATGATATTATAAGCCAATGCCTTGCGGACATCGCGCTCGAACCCTGCATCCACGTTGAACCAACGCTGGGGTTTACGCTGGGGTACGGGCAAGGGAATGTCCGAGAGCACTCCCCGAAAGATTGCGTTGCCGAACCCGAGCGCCTGGCCAGACTGACCCTCGTAATAACCGCGCAACTGCCAGCCTCCTGCAAGCCACTCAAGCGGACCCTTTGCAGCCGACAGGAATCTTTTGGCGCGCCCGAACGGTAGCTCGTAAATAGCGCTTACAACAAAGCGATGAGGATAATCGTTTTCCGAAATCACACGCTCGGGACGCAGGTCCGTATCGTTTTTGAACGTAATTGCCTGCATGAACTTTGAGTAGGTCCAAGCCGCTTGAAAAACCAAGCCGGCGCTCATTCTCTTTTCGACACTGGTTTGAAGCGAATGGAACCATGAAAAGCCATCGGGAATATCAATGGTAAGACTCGAGTACTGCGGATAAGTTTTCAGCAGGTTGGCCCGGGTGATCGTCTTGCTGGCCAAGAACGTACCTTCAACCTCCGGCACGCCGTAGAATGGGTTGGGTACTTGTTGGCTCAGGAAGTCTATGGTCGCCTGGTCCCGCTCGGGCGATCTGGAGAGGTACTCGGCCGGGGTAGCCGAATACTGGCGGTTGGCCGCCAACTTGGTTCCCCGGTTGCCCACATAAGCCACCTCAATGACGACCCTCGCCGGCAGCTCCCGCTGAACCGAAAGCAACCACCGTTGCATGTAAGGATTGGGGGTTTTGCGGTTGAACGGACTGGGTCCCATACCCAGGTAAGAGGCGAGCCCGGCGGAACTCCCGAGGGCACGCTTCATACCGTTGGGGAACGGGTTAGCCAAGGAGGCTTGAAACGTCAGGCCCCCATCGTTAGACGGCAGTATGTTGGTGGTTGCGTTGAACGGTCCCTGCCGGGCGTCAGTCCGGTCAGTTCCCACCGTGTCATAAAAGATCCCATAACCGCTGCGAATGACGGTCTTGTTGTTCACTTGCAGAGCCAGGCCCACCCGGGGAGCCAAATTGTTCCGATCCGGATCCCAGAACCTGCGCGGTTCGCCTGCTACTCCAGGGAACACCAACCCGCCAACCACATTGAAACGCTCGGGTGGGATCTCGGGAATGGGATTCTTCCAGTAATTGGCTTTCACTTGCGGAGCCACGGGGTTAGGGGTCTGAAAATCAAAGCGCCGGATTGAGCGGTTATATCGTTCGGTAGGCGGACCTTCGTATTCCCAGCGCATACCTAAGCTTACCGTTAGCCAGCGAGAAACACGCCAGTCGTCATGCAAAAACAGTGCCCAGTAAGTTGACTGCTCAGCCCGCGATGCGTTGGAAGCCGCATTACCGCCGGTGGGCAGACCCAGTAACAATGACGCCAACCCCTGCCCGATAGGCGCGGCAGGGGAACTGTCCAGAGGCCCTTTGGTGTAAGTAGAACTGAAGTTGAACTGCGGAGCCACGTTTCCATAATTTATGCCTGTCTCACGCATTAACCGGAACTCGGCTCCCGTCTTTACGCTGTGCGCAGAGGCCACAGTGGTGACAGTCGCACCCAGGGTGTGATAGACGGTCTTGGTTGTGCTTCCACCCCCGTTGCCCAATTGGGCATACCCATCTACCGAGATGATCGGGAAGGCTAGTCCGGCAAGATTCCCGCCCTCGGCGATCTGCCGCGCCAGGGTTTGCGGGAAACCGAGCGAGGTCAAGTCAAAACCAGTGGTCGGGCGCAGCGCCCTGGGGTTAAAATACGACAGGCCATAACGAGCATTAAGGAGTAGCCGGGCGGAAAACGTGTACACGTCATCTACCACGGCTCCCCATCCAGTGGTATCCGTCAGCGTGGTAGTAGCGGGAGTGGGCAGGCCGATGTTGGTGTCGTCGTACTGGTGGTTGTTCCAGCGCACAAAGAGACGGTGTCCGCTAGTTATATTGTGATCTAGGCGGTGAACCAACGTCCGGTTATGCCGTTCCAAATCGGTCGGCCGGTAAAAGTTGTTACGTCCGTCAGCAGTCCCCGCTTGGTTAGGCTCCGGATATATGCTGACAATCTTTTGAGCAATTGGGTCCAAGCGGCTCGCTGGAATCATATTGCCGGGGAACGGCTGGCGTTGAATGCGTCCGGTGGGGGTTAGGACGGCTGTGAACGGGTCGTAGATCTGATAGCTGGAGCTGAGTGCAAGCAAGGCCGAAAAGTCACCGCGTTTTTCAAGGCTGGTCGGCACGGTGTAGGTGCCTGTTCCAAACAGCCCACCCTGGATCCTGTGGATGTAGAGTCCCTCGTAGCCGAAACTCCAAAAGGTACGATTGCGACCATCGTAAAGTTTCGGCAGATAGACGGGAGCAGTGATAGTGGGACCCCAACGTTCGTGGCGCCACAGGTCCTTTATGACTCGCTTCTTCTCTTCTATGGGACCGGTGGCCGGATTGTAAATGTAGTTGTTGGTAAACCAAGCAGTAGCCCGCCACCGCGAATAATTCATGAAGCCCGTGCCATGGAACTCATTAGTGCCTGACTTCATGCTGACGCTAATCAAGGCTCCGGCGGCGTGGCCGATGCTGGCGTCAAAAGAGGCAGTGTGGACCTTCATTTCCTGCACCAGGTCGGCGGGCGGGGAGAAAGCCGCCTGGCGGCGCGACATCGCAGGCGATCCGTCCACAGACGCCTCGCTGGCGTTACGCGTCCCGTTGACGATGTTGTCGGTGGCCTGCCCCAAATCCATCGGATTGCCGGCAGCGCCCTGGCTGTAGTCGGCCAGCACTCCGGGCGTAAGGCGCTGGAGGTACCATGGCTGACCACCCACGGTGGGCAGTTCTGTGAGCTGACGCGTGTTCAGCACCAACCCGACGCTGGCAGTCCCGGCCTCCAGAAGCGGTGTCTCACCAGTCACGGTGACCGATTCGGCCAAGGCCCCGAGCTCCAATTTGAAGTCCAGCAGCATGCGGTCAGCCACGCGTAGCTCGATGCGTTCTCGCACCGCCGTCTTGAAGCCCTGTGCTTCTGCCGTAACCCGATAAACACCGGGCAACAGGTACGGGATTTCGTAAGCGCCGCGCTCGTTACTCACGGCCTCTACAACGGCATTGGTGGCCAAGTTGACCGCCTTGACGCGAGCTCCAGCAACCGCGGCACCGCTGGGATCGGAAATCATTCCTGCGATTGTGCCCCGGGATTCCTGAGCCAAGGCTGGGGCGCACGCCAGCATTGCCACTGCTAGGTGCAACTTAAGCCGTCGCGCACCCGCGGTGAGTGGGGGCCTGGTTTCGCGAGCCGACCCAGCAGGGTCGCTCAATGTCTGGAAAAGAGCTATGAAGCGTTTCATGAGCGGGCACCTCTCGGGAGCATTTTACCACTGGCCGCAATTGGCCTTGCGTGAGGTACGCGCACAGTCGCCTGCTGAGAGAGGCGGTTGCTTGTGAATCGTTCCACGATACCCGCTGCCGCGGCCTCACGCAACCAAGCCGATCAGCCCCCTAGCCAGCACTGCCCTCCTGCCGGGGGCGGCCGCCTGTGGATTCCCGGATCTTCAACTCCGGCTCAAGTGTAATCCTCACCGGATGCTCGTTGTTCATCTCACCCATGATTCGCCGAATCAACAACTGGGTGCCTTGGAAGCCGAGCTCGTAGGCCGGCTGCGAGACCACCGTGAGCGTGGGCCGGAAAGTGTCGCCACCGGGTACGTCGTCAAACACGGCCAACGCAATCTCCTCAGGGCACCGCAGGCCCACTTCGTTGATGGCCTTCAGGGCTCCGATTCCCATCATGCCGTTAGCCACAAACAGCGCTGTCGGACGCGGGTGACTCAGACACAGGTCCTTCGCCAGCCGGTACCCGCTGTGCATGCGAAAGTCTCCTTCTCGCACCAGCGAGGCGTCGAACTCGATGCCAGCTTCACTGAGAGCGAGCTGGTAACCCCTCAAGCGATCGCGCGAGGTCTGCAAGAGTGACGAGCCCGAAATAAAACCGATGCGGCGGTGGCCCAAGCTAATCAGGTGTCGCGTGCACACTAGCGCGCCCTTGATATTGTCCACCACTATGGAATCTACGTGCACGTCTGCCGGCAAGCGGTCCAGGCATACAACCGGGATGCCCGCCTCAAGCAGCTCCTCAATATGCACCGGGGCATTCGGGCTGGGGGCCACTACAGCCAACAAGCCGTCCACACGCCGAGCCCGCAACAGCCCGAAAACCTGGCGTTCGCGTTCAACGCGGTCATCCGTGTTGAACACTATCAGCAGGAACCCCCGCTGCAACGCGGCATCTTCCGCACCCCTAACTACGAGCGGAAAGAAGGGATTGGTTATGTCTGAGACCACCATGCCAAGCATATTTGTGCGCTTTGATTTCAAGCTGCGCGCGATGTGGTTGGGTTGATAGTGCAACTCGTTCATCGCGCGCTCCACACGCGCCCGTAGCTCAGGGCTGACCGACGGCGTACCTTTCAGCACATTCGAGACCGTGCCGACTGAGACCCTGGCCCGGCGCGCGACATCCTTAATGGTCGGCCCACGCCGATGAAGCAGCACGGAACCAGGGCGAACCTTGCTCGGTGGATTCATCGCATCATCCGCCTGCAAACCCACGCATTCTAAGCCGCCAACCTCCCACCCCCTCAAGTTTACCTCCGCCTCCCATGCCGCGATATTTCCAGGCCGTTCCTGCCGGTGCACGTGCTGGCCCATCCAGGCTGAGAAGAAGTTCACGTGACGCACCCAGGTAGTTCCTAACCCAGGATCTGCCTGGGTGAAGGCAGATCTTGGGCTGAGAGAGATGACAATAACACAGGCGGCAGGGCATACACCCTGGAATGAACCCAGGGGGCTCGCTGGGCCCGGAGCTGCTAAGGAGTGCGGTGGTCCTTGCCCGAGTTCTCCCGTTCATAGTTGAACCAGAGCTGGTAGGCCCAAGCCTGATCGAGGAAGCTCTCGAGGTCGCCGCGGAAGTGTTCCAGCTCGTAGAACTCGTCCTCCATGAGCCCATGCACCGCCTCCACGTCGCTCGAGTAGGTGGAGTGGGGGGCGAGCTGGAGCGGTGCTGGCGGCAGCTGTATTTTTGCACCACCAAGCGGCTGAAAGCCGAGGGGGCCGAACCGGCGGTTTGGGTTTGTCCCCTTCGCCTTCGCTACGCTTCGGCTTCGGGGACAAACCCAAGCTTTGTAGCTTGCGTTGGAATTGCTTCCACATTTGCTCGGTGAACAACCTCAGCCGGGGTGGGTC